>BNJS01003721.1_pt1 | contig 197544 bp, 244 predicted proteins | sample 8540461 | NCBI WGS metagenome assembly BNJS01 (sample SAMD00202454, study PRJDB9452) | human saliva metagenome | isolation source: human saliva | place: Japan
CAGAGAAATACTCAGTCATGCGTGCTACGCTTGAAAAAGACAACCACACCATGAAAAACTGGGAAGAGGATATCCGTGAGCAGTTCCAATACCTGCCTTACGCACCAATTATCTTTGTTTCAGCTTTGACCAAGCAACGTCTCCACAAGTTGCCTGAGATGATTAAGCAAATCAGCGAGAGTCAAAATACCCGTATTCCATCAGCTGTCTTGAATGATGTGATTATGGATGCCATTGCCATCAACCCAACACCGACCGACAAAGGGAAGCGCCTTAAGATTTTCTATGCGACCCAAGTGGCAACCAAACCACCAACCTTTGTTATCTTTGTCAACGAAGAAGAACTCATGCATTTCTCTTACTTGCGTTTCTTGGAAAATCAAATCCGCAAGGCCTTTGTCTTTGAAGGAACTCCAATCCATCTGATCGCAAGAAAACGAAAATAAAAAAGCAAGATCTGGAATGCAATTTTGTACTGACCCCAAAAAGTTAGACAATTAATTTAAGCAAAGGATTTAGTTCTGTATTGTACAGGACTAAGTCCTTTTAGTTTTACCTTAATTCGTTTGTTGTTGTAGTAATCAATATAGTCTACAATAGCTTGTTCCAAGTGCTCAAGTGACTGAAACGTATTCTCATAACCATAAAACATTTCAGTCTTAAGAATGCCAAAGAAAGATTCCATCATACCGTTATCTGGGCTATTCCCCTTACGTGACATAGATGGTTGGATTCCCTTATTCTTTAAAAAATGATGATAAAAATCGTGTTGGTATTGCCATCCTTGGTCACTATGGAGAATCGTATTCTCATAGTACTTCTCTGTGAAGGCCTGTTTTAACATGCTCTTCACTTGTTCCAAGTTCGGTGAAGTAGAAAGATGATAAGCGATGATTTCGCTGTTGAAACCATCTAAAACGGGCGATAAATAGAGTTTCTGAGTGCTATTTGGAATGGTAAACTCTGTCACATCCGTATAACACTTTTCCATTGGTTTGGTTGCTTCAAATTGGCGTTGAATAAGATTTTCTGCCTTCTTGCCAACGTCTCCTTTATGAGAAGAATATTTTCGTTTCTGTCGAATTTTAGCTTGTAAATTGAGTACTTTCATCAAGCGTTGAATTCTTTTATGATTTACCAGATAACCACGATTTCTTAGTTCTAAATGAACCCGACGATAACCATAATTTCCCTTGTGTTCGATAAAAATGGATTGAATTTCAGCTTCAAGCTCTTGGTCCTTATCTGGTTTGTCTAGCTGTTTCAAGTGATAGTAGTAGGTCGAACGAGCTAGTTTAATGGCTTTTAGAAGAATATCTAACGAAAACTCAGTGATTAATTCTTGAACAATTTTTGTCTTTCTTCTTTCTCTTTTTTCTCCTTCAATCGGAGTTCTCTCAACTTTTTTAGGATGGCATTCTCCGCTCTCAGGTACTCATTTTCTGCTTGAAGACGTTCTAATTCTGTCCTCTCTTCAGGTCTCTTTTTTGGCTTACGTCCCATTTTAGGTACTCTCCCTCTTGTTTTCTCAACAATAGTATACCCGTTTTTCCTGTATTGTGCTAGCCAGTTAAGAAGTATCGTACGACTTGGGAGGCCGTATTCAAGAGAAACTCTATCTTTAGTCCAGCCTTCATGTAAAACTTTATTAATCATTTCTTGTTTTTAAATCAGGAGAATAGTAACGATTTTTTTCCTTTTTTTGACGAACTCTATTCCGTAACGATCAATCAATTTAATCATGTACTGAAGATTAGAAATGTTTATCCCAAATTGATTTGAAAGCTTCTCTAAGCTATAGCCTTGTTTTCTAAGTTCATAGATCTGAACTTTATCATCATAAGTTAATTTCATAATAAAAACACCCCAAAAGTTAGATTTTTTTATGTCTAACTTTTTGGGGTGCAGTTCATTTCAGATCTTTTTGATATAATATAATAAAAACAGTCTTGAAGGAAGTCGTGATGGAAAGATTATTGCAGCTATTAGTTTTGTCACCCTACTTTTTATTTTTTTCTATTGGATTGAGAAGGCAGATAGAGATAGAGATAGTAAATGCTTCACTTTTTTCTATTATTTTTACTGGATTTACCTTCCTCTGTGGGCTTTGTTTAGTCTAGCTTTTACAGTATTTTCTTTTTCACTGTTTACTTTTATTTTGATAGAACCTAGAGATTTAACGAGGTGGGGTATTTGGTTACTCTTAATCTTATTGTCCCTAGTGAATGACTGGAAAGTTATTGAAAGTCTAAAAAAGATGAACAAGCTGAGATTAGACAAGAAGACAGCTGGCATCGACTGAGGAAAAATCTCAGTAAAAACCCTTGCTGAAAAGAGGAATTTTAAGGGGGCCAATCATAGAGATTGGCCCTTTTTTTCGTCTTTAGGGAAAAACGGAATATTTCTTGAAAAATGGGCAAATATGCTACAATAAAAAGAACATTCTAAAAATATTCAGAATTTAAAGTAAGGAAAAAAATGGCAAATTTATTAAAATCAATCATCGAAAATGATAAAGGAGAGATTCGTCGTCTGGAGAAGATGGCTGATAAGGTCTTTAAATATGAAGACCAGATGGCTGCCTTGACAGATGAAGAACTGCAAGCAAAAACGGTAGAGTTTAAAGAGCGTTACAAAAATGGTGAATCACTGGATTCATTGTTATATGAAGCATTTGCGGTTGTCCGTGAGGGAGCTAAGCGTGTCCTTGGTCTCTTCCCATATAAGGTTCAGGTTATGGGTGGTATCGTTCTTCACCATGGTGACGTTCCTGAGATGCGTACGGGTGAAGGTAAAACCTTGACAGCGACGATGCCTGTATACCTCAATGCTCTTTCAGGAAAAAGGGGTTCACGTAGTTACGGTCAATGAATACCTTTCTGAACGTGACGCGACTGAGATGGGTGAATTGTACTCATGGCTCGGCTTGTCAGTAGGGATTAACTTGCAGCAAAAATCTCCAATGGAGAAAAAAAGAAGCTTATGAGTGTGATATCACTTACTCAACCAACTCAGAGATTGGTTTCGACTACCTCCGTGATAACATGGTCGTTCGTGCGGAGAATATGGTTCAACGTCCACTCAACTACGCCTTGGTCGATGAGGTGGACTCTATCTTGATTGACGAAGCTCGTACTCCTTTGATCGTTTCAGGAGCCAATGCAGTTGAAACCAGCCAACTCTACCACATGGCTGACCATTTTGTGAAGTCTTTGGATAAGGATGACTATATCATTGATATTCAGTCTAAGACGATTGGTCTATCAGATTCAGGGATTGACAAGGCCGAAAGCTACTTCAATCTAAGCAACCTCTACGACATTGAAAATGTTGCTCTGACTCACTTTATCGATAACGCCCTTCGTGCCAACTACATCATGCTTCTCGACATTGACTATGTGGTTAGCGAAGAGCAAGAAATCTTGATTGTCGACCAATTTACCGGTCGTACCATGGAAGGTCGTCGTTATTCTGACGGCTTGCACCAAGCGATTGAAGCTAAAGAAGGTGTGCCAATCCAAGATGAAACCAAGACCTCAGCTTCTATTACCTACCAAAACCTCTTCCGTATGTACAAGAAATTGTCTGGTATGACAGGTACAGGTAAGACTGAGGAAGAAGAATTCCGCGAAATCTACAACATTCGTGTTATTCCTATCCCAACAAACCGTCCGGTTCAACGTATCGACCACTCAGACCTACTCTATGCAAGTATCGAATCTAAGTTTAAGGCTGTTGTCGAAGATGTAAAAGCTCGCTACCAAAAAGGTCAACCTGTCTTGGTTGGTACGGTTGCAGTTGAAACCAGTGACTATATTTCTAAGAAATTAGTCGCAGCTGGTGTTCCTCACGAAGTCTTGAATGCTAAGAACCACTACAAAGAAGCTCAAATTATCATGAACGCTGGTCAACGTGGTGCAGTTACCATCGCGACTAACATGGCCGGTCGTGGTACCGACATAAAACTTGGTGAAGGTGTTCGTGAACTTGGTGGACTTTGTGTCATCGGTACAGAACGTCATGAAAGCCGTCGTATCGATAACCAGCTTCGCGGACGTTCAGGTCGTCAAGGGGGATCCAGGTGAATCTCAATTCTACCTTTCTCTTGAAGATGATTTGATGAAACGCTTTGGTTCAGAACGCTTGAAAGGTGTCTTTGAACGCCTCAATATGTCTGACGAAGCTATCGAATCTCGCATGTTGACCCGTCAAGTAGAAGCAGCTCAAAAACGTGTTGAGGGAAACAACTACGATACTCGTAAACAAGTCCTTCAGTACGATGATGTCATGCGTGAACAACGTGAGATTATCTACTCACAACGCTACGATGTTATCACTGCTGATCGTGACCTTGCTCCTGAGATCCATGCCATGATTAGACGCACAATTGGTCGTGTTGTTGATAACCATGCTCGTGCTAAACAAGATGAAAAATTAGAAGCAATCCTCAACTTTGCTAGATTCAACCTCTTGCCAGAAGATTCTATTTCTCTTGATGACTTGTCAGGCTTGTCAGATAAAGAAATCAAGGAAGAACTCTTCCAACGTGCTTTGGTTGTTTACAATAACCAAGTATCTAAGTTAAGAGATGAAGAAGCAGTTAAGGAATTCCAGAAGGTATTGATCCTACGTGTGGTTGACAATAAATGGACTGACCATATCGATGCCCTTGACCAGTTGCGTAATGCTGTTGGTCTCCGTGGTTATGCTCAGAACAACCCAGTCGTAGAGTATCAAGCAGAAGGTTTCCGTATGTTTAATGATATGATTGGTTCGATTGAGTTTGACGTGACTCGTTTGATGATGAAAGCTCAAATCCATGAACAAGAACGCCCACAGGCGGAGCGTCATATTAGCACGACAGCGACTCGAAATATTGTTGCCCAACAAGCTGACCTTCCTGCAGATTTGGATGTCAGCCAAATCAAACGTAATGACTTGTGCCCATGTGGATCAGGTAAGAAGTTTAAAAACTGTCACGGAAAACGACGTTAAGATTGAATGACTTTCAGGCGGATGCCTAGTGAAAAGTGAATTTTCACTTGGCGTCCGCTTGCTTTATAAGGAGGATGAAACATGGTATTTACAGCAAAAAGCCCTAAAATTAATATCGAAGAAGTTCGTAGTGTATCTAAATTAGAAGGTCAGGCCCTTGCCAAGAAACATCAACGAGATCAAGAACTTGAAGCGATTATTCGTAGTGAAGATCAGCGTATTCTCTTGGTGATTGGACCATGTTCATCTGATAACGAAGAAGCAGTAGTCGAGTATGCTAAACGTCTCTCAGCCTTGCAAGAAGAAGTCAAAGACCGTGTCTTTATGGTCATGCGTGTCTATACTGCTAAACCACGTACAAATGGTGACGGTTATAAGGGCTTGATTCATCAGCCAAATGCTAAAGAAGCGCCCAGCCTCATCAATGGTATCAAGGCCGTTCGCCATCTGCATTATCGCGTTATTTCTGAAACAGGGATGACGACAGCAGATGAGATGTTATATCCAGAAAATCTTCCCTTGGTAGATGATCTAATTTCCTACATGGCAGTTGGGGCTCGTTCTGTCGAAGACCAGCAACACCGTTTTGTAGCTAGTGGAGCAGATTTTTCAACTGGCTTTAAAAATCCAACATCTGGTAATCTCAATGTCATGTTTAATGGGATTTATGCGGCACAAAATAAGCAGAGCTTCCTTTTCTTGGGAAAAGAAGTCGAGACGACTGGAAATCCACTCTCTCATGCTATTCTTCGTGGAGCCCTCAATGAATACGGGAAAAATATTCCTAACTATTATTACGATAATCTAGTGGACACCATTGCCCAATATGAAGAGATGGGGCTTGAAAATCCATTTATCATCATCGATACCAACCATGATAATTCAGGAAAACAATATATGGAACAGATCCGTATCGTTCGTCAAACCTTGATTAACCGCGACTGGAATGAAAAGATAAAAAAATATGTTCGTGGATTTATGATTGAATCCTATCTAGAGGATGGACGTCAAAATGAGCCGGAGGTCTTTGGTAAATCCATCACGGATCCATGTCTAGGTTGGGAAAATACGGAAGCTTTGGTTCGAGAAATCTATCAAAGACTAGGAGAATAAAATGGCATTTATTGAAAAAGGTCAAGAAATCGACATTGAAGCGATAAAAGCAGAAACACAATTATCTGCAGAGGCTTTGAGTTGTAAAGAAAGTCGTGATCGTGAATTAGCAGAGATCATCTCTGGTAAGGATGAGCGTATCCTACTAGTCATAGGGCCATGTTCTTTTGACAATGAAGAAGCAGTCCTTGAGTATGCTCGTCGCTTGTCGGACTTACAGAAAAAAGTGGCCGATAAGATTTTTATGGTCATGCGCGTTTATACAGCTAAACCACGTACCAATGGAGATGGCTACAAGGGTTTGGTTCATCAGCCAGATACTTCTAAAGCCCCCAGTTTGATTAATGGTTTGCAGGCTGTTCGTCAACTTCATTATCGAGTGATTACAGAAACTGGATTGACCACAGCGGATGAAATGCTTTACCCATCCAATCTAGTCTTGGTTGATGACTTGGTTAGCTACCATGCCGTGGGTGCACGTTCGGTAGAAGATCAGGAACACCGTTTTGTGGCTTCAGGAATCGATGCACCAGTGGGAATGAAGAATCCAACCTCTGGAAATCTGTCTGTTATGTTTAATGCCATCTATGCTGCACAAAACAAGCAAACATTTCTTTACCATGGACAAGAAGTTGAAACTTCAGGGAATCCCCTAGCTCACGTTATCCTTCGTGGAGCTATGAATGAATATGGGAAAAATGAACCAAACTTCTACTATGAAACTCTCTTAAATGCTATCGGGCGTTACGAGTCTATGGGGCTTGAAAATCCCTTTATCATGATTGATACTAACCATGATAATTCAGGGAAACAATATATGGAGCAAGTTCGAATTGTTCGTCAAGCACTGCTCAATCGTGACTGGAATGAAAAGATTAAGAAAACAGTTCGAGGTTTCATGATTGAATCCTACTTGGCAGATGGTCGCCAAAACCAACCAGAAATCTTTGGTTGCTCTATTACAGACCCATGTCTAGGATGGGAAAACACAGTAGCCTTGGTAGAAGAAATCTATTCTACCTTAACAAAATAAGTGAAAAGGATGGAGTTGGGGGAATCTCAACTCCTTTTGATGAAAATGATAGTTGGACACGGAATCGATATCGAAGAATTAGCATCAATACAAAATGCAGTTGAAAAAAGGGAAGGTTTTGCGCAGCGTGTCTTGACAGACAAGGAAATGGAGCGCTTTGCCAGTCTCAAAGGTCGTAGACAGATCGAGTATTTGGCTGGTCGTTGGTCAGCTAAAGAGGCTTTCTCAAAGGCTATGGGAACGGGAATTGGGAAAGCTAGGCTTTCAGGATTTGGAAAGTCTTTGAACAATGAGAGGGAGTTCCCTACTTCAGCAAATCCCTCGTTTTTCAGGAAAATGTTTGGCTATCGATCAGCCATACAGATCAGTTTGTGACAGCTAGTGTTATTTTGGAGGAAAATCATGAAAACTAGTCCACATAGACCAACCAAGGCACTCATTGACCTAAGTGCTATTCGCTACAATATCCAACAAATGGGAGAACACATTCCTAAAGATACCCTCAAATGGGCAGTTGTGAAAGCCAATGCCTATGGACATGGAGCGATAGCTGTTGCTACAGGCTATCCAGGATGATGTCGATGGTTTTTGCGTTTCTAATATCGATGAAGCCATCGAACTTCGTCAGGCAGGAATTTCTAAGAAAATTCTTATTTTAGGGAGTATCTGAGGTTGAATCTTTTTCATTGGCTAAGGATTTTGATATTACCTTGACAGTGGCAGGATTGGAATGGATTGAGAATCTCCTTAGCTACTGAGTCAGACTTATCAGGTTTAACCGTTCACCTTAAAATTGACTCAGGTATGGGGACGAATTGGTTTTAGAAGTGCAAGCGAGGCAGCACAAGCTCAAACTTTACTCAAGGAACATGGGAGCAAATGTTGAGGGATCTTTACCCACTTTGCTACTGCTGATGAAGAGTCAGATAGCTACTTTAAGCAACAGTTAGAGTGTTTCAAGGGAATACTCGCTGGCTTGCAAGAAGTCCCAGAACTAGTCCATGCGAGTAACTCCGCAACGACTCTATGGCATGCAGAGACTATTTTTCAATGCTGTTCGCATGGGGAGATTCCATGTATGGTCTCAATCCAAGTGGACAAGTTTTAGAATTGCCTTATGAACTAAAACCAGCCCTATCTTTGGAAACAGCCATCGTTCATGTCAAAACAGTTCCAGCTGGGGCTTGTATGGGCTACGGAGCGACCTATCAGGCAGACAGTGAGCAAGTTATTGCTACTTTGCCAATCGGTTATGCGGATGGTTGGACACGAGATATGCAAAACTTTTCAGTCTTGGTGGATGGGCAATTGTGCCCCATCGTAGGGCGGGTATCCATGGACCAAATCACCATTCGCTTACCTAAGCTTTACCCATTGGGTACCAAGGTAACTTTGATTGGCTCAGACGGTGATAAAGAAATTACTGCAACAGACGTAGCAGTTTACCGAGGGACCATCAATTATGAGGTGGTTTGCCTCCTCAGTGATCGAATTCCAAGAGAATATTATTAAGAGACAGATGGAAAGGAGAGTAGCATGAATTTACATCAACCCTTGCATGTCTTGCCTGGCGTGGGACCAAAATCAGCAGAGAAAATATGCCAAACTAGGAATTGAAAACCTGCAGGATCTCTTGCTCTACTTTCCTTTCCGTTATGAAGATTTCAAGACCAAGCAGGTGCTAGAGCTAGAAGATGGCGAGAAGGCGGTTCTGTCTGGTCAGGTGGTAACGCCAGCTAGTGTTCAGTATTATGGATTTAAGCGCAATCGTCTACGCTTTAGTATCAAGCAGGGAGAGGTTGTGTTTGCAGTTAACTTCTTTAACCAACCCTACCTGGCTGACAAGATTGAGCTAGGGGCGACTCTAGCCGTTTTTGGTAAGTGGGATCGCGCCAAGGCTAGTCTGACAGGGATGAAGGTCTTGGCCCAAGTGGAGGACGACCTTCAACCTGTCTATCGTCTCGCACAAGGAGTTAGTCAAGCAAGCCTTGTTAAAGTCATTAAAACCGCCTTTGATCAGGGGCTAGATCTTTTGATTGAGGAAAATATCCCCCAAACCTTGTTAGACAAATATATGCTTATGTCACGGTGCCAAGCTGTTCGTGCCATGCACTTTCCTAAGGATTTGGCAGAATACAAACAAGCCCTTCGTCGAATCAAGTTTGAGGAACTTTTCTATTTTCAAATGCAATTGCAAAGCCTCAAATCTGAAAACATGGTCCAAGGAAGTGGGTTGGTCCTGAATTGGTCTCAGGAAAAATTAACTGCGGTTAAAGAAAATTTGCCTTTTGCCTTGACCCAAGCCCAAGAAAAAAGCCTGCAAGAAATTTTGACCGATATGAGTTCTGACCGCCATATGAATCGCCTTCTACAAGGGGATGTCGGTAGCGGAAAAACAGTGGTTGCAGGTCTAGCGATGTATGCTGCTGTAACGGCTGGTTACCAGGCTGCCCTCATGGTACCGACAGAAATCCTTGCAGAGCAACACTTTGAAAGTCTACAAACTCTCTTTCCAGACTTGAAACTCGCTCTCTTGACAGGTTCATTGAAAGCTGCAGAAAAAAGAGAAGTCTTGGAGACCATAGCAAAGGGTGAGGCCGACTTGATTATCGGAACCCATGCTCTTATACAGGATGGGGTAGACTATGCTCGACTCGGCTTGATTATCATCGATGAACAACACCGCTTTGGTGTGGGACAAAGACGTATTCTCCGTGAAAAAGGAGAAAATCCAGATGTCCTTATGATGACGGCAACTCCGATACCTCGGACCTTAGCCATCACTGCCTTTGGAGATATGGATGTTTCTATTATTGATCAGATGCCGACAGGACGCAAACCTATTGTGACTCGTTGGATTAAGCATGAGCAATTACCACAGGTTCTGACTTGGTTGGAAGGAGAAATTCAAAAAGGTTCTCAAGCCTATGTTATTTCTCCCTTGATTGAAGAATCTGAAGCTCTTGACCTTAAAAATGCTATTGCTTTATCGGAAGAATTGACGGCTCATTTTGCAGAAAAAGCAAAAGTTGCCCTCTTACACGGAAAGATGAAGAGTGATGAAAAAGACCAGATTATGCAGGAGTTCAAAGAGAGAAAGACTGATATTCTGGTTTCGACAACGGTTATCGAGGTTGGGGTCAATGTTCCCAATGCGACAGTCATGATTATCATGGATGCTGACCGTTTCGGACTTAGTCAACTTCACCAGCTTAGAGGTCGTGTTGGTCGTGGAGACAAGCAGTCCTATGCAGTTCTCGTTGCCAATCCCAAGACTGACTCTGGAAAAGACCGCATGCGCATCATGACGGAAACGACTAATGGATTTGTCCTTGCAGAGGAAGATTTGAAAATGCGTGGTTCGGGTGAGATTTTTGGAACCAGACAGTCAGGTCTACCAGAGTTTCAAGTGGCTGATATTATCGAGGACTTCCCAATACTTGAAGAAGCACGTAAGGTAGCTAGTTATATCAGCTCGCTGTCTAACTGGCAGGAGGACCCAGAGTGGCATATGATTGCCCTAAATCTAGAAAAGAAGGAACATTTAGATTAAGCTTTCTCTAAGAAAATCTTAAGTTTGCTTTTAGGGAGGAATCCTATACTAGAGTTATCAAAAAGAAACGAGGACTCTCACATGACAATGACGATTAAAGTAAATTATCAAAAAACATTTCAACAGGAACAAGAACCTTCACCTAAATACTAAGTAAAGAGCAGTAACGCTCTTTTTGTATGGAGATTCTAAGGTAAGGGGGTGAATAGATACTTGTATTGGTAGGACTCACTAAATTCATCCTCTTCAAAATCACTTCAAACTGCGTCTTAGTCTTGTCTGGTAATCTCAAAGTAGTGATGTTAGAAACTTGTGGCTAGTTTCCTACGGGCTCTTTAATTTTCATTGAGTTTTGGGAACTTGCTTTTAGTTTTTTCTAAGGAAATCTTAAGTTTGCTTTTAGGGAGGTATCCTATACTAGAGTCATCAAAAAGAAATGAGGACTCTCATATGACAATGAAGATTAAAGTGAATTATCAAAAAACATTTCAAGAAGTAGTAGAGGCAGAAAAGCTTGCTACAAAATAGTAGTCATTAAGGGCAATAGAGCCCTTTTTATGATATTTAATTGAACGAAATAATATAGATTTTCGGAATGTGAAATCTGGCGAATAAGGATATACCAATTTTTCTTCTTGACAAGTAAAAGAAACAAGTATATACTGTTTTTGCTGATTCTGCAAAGCGAGAATTAGACTATACCAATTTTGAGGGGAAAGCACAGCTTGTCTGTGTCGTATATACTATGTGTGGAATTGTTGGTGTTGTTGGAAACACAAATGCAACTGATATTTTGATTCAAGGACTTGAAAAACTCGAATACCGTGGTTATGATTCTGCTGGAATTTTTGTTCTAGGTGGTGCTGAAAGCCATTTGGTGAAAGCGGTTGGTCGTATTGCAGAATTGTCTGCTAAAACTACTGGTGTTGAGGGGACAACTGGTATTGGACATACTCGTTGGGCCACTCACGGGAAACCAACGGAAGACAATGCTCACCCACACCGCTCTGAGACAGGACGTTTTGTCTTGGTCCACAATGGGGTAATTGAGAACTATCTTGAAATCAAGGAAGAATACCTTGTAGGGCACAACTTCAAGGGGCAAACAGATACAGAAATTGCCGTTCACTTGATTGGAAAATTTGTTGAAGAAGACGGCATGTCAGTACTTGAAGCCTTTAAAAAAGCTCTTCACATCATCCGTGGTTCTTATGCCTTCGCTTTGATCGACTCTGAAAATTCAGATGTCATCTATGTGGCTAAGAACAAATCACCACTCTTGATTGGTCTTGGAGAAGGCTATAACATGGTCTGCTCAGATGCTATGGCTATGATTCGTGAAACTAACCAATACATGGAAATCCATGACCAAGAGTTGGTAATCGTGAAAGCTGATAGCGTCCAAGTTCAAGACTATGATGGAAATAGTCGTGAGCGTGCTAGCTACACTGCTGAACTTGATTTGTCTGATATCGGTAAGGGAACTTACCCTTACTACATGCTCAAGGAAATCGATGAGCAACCAACGGTGATGCGTAAGTTGATCCAAGCCTATACTGATGAGGCTGGCCAAGTAGTCGTAGACCCAGCTATCATCAAGGCTGTTCAAGAGGCAGACCGTATCTACATCCTTGCAGCTGGAACTTCTTACCACGCAGGGTTTGCTTCTAAGAAGATGTTGGAAGAATTGACAGATACGCCAGTTGAACTTGGTATCTCCTCTGAGTGGGGATATGGTATGCCGCTTCTCAGCAAGAAACCACTCTTCATCTTTATCAGCCAATCTGGTGAAACAGCTGATAGCCGTCAAGTTTTGGTAAAGGCTAATGAAATGGAAATCCCAAGCTTGACAGTGACAAACGTGCCAGGTTCAACTCTGTCACGTGAAGCCAACCATACCATGCTTCTTCATGCAGGTCCTGAAATTGCCGTAGCGTCAACTAAGGCTTATACAGCCCAAATAGCAGCCCTTGCCTTCCTTGCAAAAGCGGTTGGTGAAGCAAATGGCAATGAAAAAGCCAAAGCTTTCGATTTGGTTCACGAATTGTCTATCGTGGCTCAGTCTATCGAATCAACTCTTTCAGAGAAAGAAACGATCGACGCAAAAGTCCGTGATCTTCTTGAAACAACACGCAATGCCTTTTACATTGGACGTGGTCAAGATTACTATGTAGCCATGGAAGCTAGTCTCAAGCTCAAAGAGATTTCGTACATCCAATGTGAAGGTTTTGCGGCTGGAGAGCTCAAGCACGGAACGATTGCCTTGATTGAAGAAGGAACACCTGTCTTGGCCCTCTTGTCAGATCCAGTTCTTGCTAACCACACTCGTGGAAATATCCAAGAAGTCGCAGCGCGTGGCGCTAAGGTCCTTACTATCGCAGAAGAAAATGTTGCCAAAGATACAGACGACATCGTTCTTACGACCGTCCACCCTTACCTCTCACCAATCTCAATGGTGGTACCAACGCAGCTGGTCGCTTACTTTGCAACACTCCACCGTGGACTCGATGTGGACAAACCACGGAACCTTGCTAAGTCTGTAACGGTAGAATAAACTAAAAGTTTAAATCATAACAAAAAGTGAACAAAATAGTTTTCTGAAAATCAGAATCCTGCTTTGTTCATTTTTTATGTATATTTAAGGTAAAACAAGGAGTAAATTAGGAGCCTTAGGTAGATAATTAAAATTCAATAATTAAATTAAAAGCCTTTGAAAAACAATTTGACTTGAGCACCATAAAAAAACCTCTAAGAGCTGGATGATAAGAATCCAAGTCTTAGAGGAGTGATTGTCATATTTTATTTGCGATACAAACGATCGTATTGGTAGTAAGGATCAAAGGTTACGTTGATTCCTAGTTTACGAAGAACGTTTTTATCTTCATCTGTCAGGATGATTGTAGAATGAGCTTCGCTACCCTTGAGATTTCCTAGCTCCTTCATGGCGCGGTCAGCATCAGGATTTTCCATGGCTGTAATTGCAAGAGCGATAAGGATTTCATTTGAATGGAGTCGAGGGTTGCGGCTGCCCAAGTGATTGATTTTCAAACCTTGGATTGGTTTTACCACTTCTGGCTCTATCAACTTAGTCTCTTTGTCAATGTTGGCTGACATCTTGATGGCATTGATCAAGGCGGCAGCTGTTGGGCCAAAGAGTTCAGAGTTTTTACCAGTAACGATTTCACCAGATGGTAGCTCAAGAGCGAGAGCTGGACCACCTGTTTCTTCTGCTTTTTGACGTGCGACAACAGCAACCTTACGGTCAGCTGGTGTGATGCCAAGGTCGTTCATGAGCAGTTGGATTTTTTTAACGGCAGTTTCACCGACTTTTTCAGCCTTGAAATCAAGCACTGTTTGGTAGTAGCGACGGATGATTTCTTGTTTGGATGCTTCAATCGCTGCATCGTTGTCGATAATGGCAAAACCAACCATGTTGACACCCATATCAGTCGGAGATGCATAAGGAGATTTACCTAAGATACGTTCCAGCATACGCTTAAGAACAGGGAAAATTTCAATGTCGCGGTTGTAGTTGACTGTGGTTTCTCCATAAGTTTGGAGATGGAAAGGGTCAATCATGTTGACGTCGTCCAGGTCTGCTGTAGCAGCCTCATAGGCCAAATTGACTGGATGATGTAGTGGAAGGTTCCATACTGGGAAGGTTTCAAACTTGGCATAACCAGACTTGATGTCATTGATTTGGTCGTGGTACATGTTAGACATACAAGTTGCCAATTTCCCCTGAACCGGGTCCAGGAGCTGTCACGACAATCAAGTTACGACTAGTTTTGATATAGTCGTTTTTTCCCATACCTTCAGGCGAGATGATGTGGTCCATATCTGTCGGATACCCCTTGATAGGGTAGTGGAGATAAGAGTCGATACCATTTTTCTCTAATTGATTACGGAAGGCATCAGCTGCCGGTTGGCCTGCATATTGAGTAATGACAACTGAACCAACAAAGATACCGAGTTCATTGAATTTATCGATCAAACGAAGCACTTCTTGGTCATAAGAAATGCCCAAGTCGCCACGAGCTTTTGAGTGCTCGATATTGCTAGCGTTGATGGCAATTACAACCTCGACCTGTTCCTTCAACTCTTGCAAGAGTTTGATTTTGTTGTCTGGTTCATAACCAGGAAGGACACGAGCAGCGTGGAAGTCTTCCAACATCTTACCCCCAAACTCCAAGTAGAGCTTGCCGTCAAATTGGTGAATACGCTCCAAAATATGGTCGCGTTGCAGATTCAAATATTGTTCAGAACTAAAAGCTTGTTTTTTCATTTTTTTACCTCTGAACTCTATTATATAAAAAAAAGAGAAGATAAGAAACCGCGGAGGTTCGAAATAAGAAAAAAGATTCAGGCAAACGCTTGCACAAATGGTAAAAAAAGACTATGATGGTCTATAGATGAAATAGAAAAAGAGGTAAGAATATGCAAGAAAAATGGTGGCACAATGCAGTTGTTTATCAAGTCTATCCTAAGAGTTTTAAGGATAGCAATGGGGACGGGATTGGTGATTTAAAAGGAATAACCAGTAAACTAGATTATCTTGCCAAGCTAGGAATCACAGCTATATGGCTTTCGCCTGTCTATGATAGTCCTATGGATGATAATGGTTACGATATTTCAAATTATCAAGACATTGCTTCTATATTTGGCACTATGGAAGACATGGATGAACTGATTGCTGAGGCTAAAAAACGAGATATCCGAATCATTATGGATTTGGTGGTCAATCATACATCCGATGAGCATGCTTGGTTTATCGAAGCTTGTGAAAATCCGGATAGTCCTGAGCGAGACTACTATATCTGGCGTAATGAACCTAACGAATTGGAGTCAATTTTCAGTGGTTCGGCGTGGGAATATGATGAAAAGTCTGGTCAATACTACCTACATTTTTTCAGTAAGAAGCAGCCAGACCTCAACTGGGAAAACGAAGAGCTTCGTCATAAAATCTATCAAATGATTAATTTCTGGATTGACAAGGGTATCGGTGGTTTCCGCTTAGATGTGATTGATATGATTGGCAAGATTCCAGATGAGAAGGTTGTCAGCAACGGTCCTATGCTCCATCCTTATCTCAAGGAGATGAATAAGGCCACCTTCGGCGACAAGGATTTGTTGACTGTTGGTGAAGCTTGGGGAGCAAACCCAGAAGAGGCCAAGAAATATTCGAATCCAGAAGGTCAAGAGTTGTCTATGGTCTTCCAGTTTGAACATATCTGTCTTCAGTATCAGGAAGGGCAACCTAAGTGGCAGTACCAAAAAGAGCTAAATGTTGGGAAGTTAAAAGAGATTTTCAACAAATGGCAAACAGAGTTGGGAGTTGAAGATGGCTGGAATTCCCTCTTCTGGAACAACCATGACCTACCTCGTATTGTCTCTATCTGGGGAAATGACCAAGACTACCGTGAAAAATCTGCCAAAGCGTATGCAATCTTACTTCATCTTATGAGAGGAACACCCTATATCTATCAAGGTGAAGAGATTGGAATGACCAATTTCCCATTTGAAACGCTTGATCAAGTAGAGGATATTGAATCCCTCAATTATGCGCGTGAAGCTCTTGAAAAAGGTGTGCCACTAGAGCAAATTATGGATAGCATTCGTGTGATTGGACGTGACAATGCTCGTACACCAATGCAGTGGGATACTACAGACTACGCTGGATTTTCAAGTGCGAAACCTTGGCTATCTGTAAACCCAAACTATGATAGTATTAATGTTGAGTCTTCTCTAGATGACCCAAACTCAATCTTTTATACTTATCAAAAATTAATTCAGATTCGCAAGGAAAACAGCTGGCTGGTTCAAGCTGACTTTGAATTATTAGAAACGGCTGAGAAAGTCTTTGCCTATATTCGCAAGGACGGTGAACGCCGTTTCCTAGTAGTGGTTAACCTTTCAAGCCAAGAACAAGAGTTTCACTTTAATGGGGTTCTCAAATCAATCTTAGTTGCTAACACTGAGATTCAAGAAAAACTCGAGCAAGTAACATTAGCTCCCTGGGATGCCTTTCTGTGTCGAATTAGTTGCTTAAAATTACCATCTTAAGTGTCACTTGGCGTTTGAGATTTTTACTAAAAATAAGTGTAGGAAAAACTTTAAAAAAATATTTGTTTGAATTTTTCTAAAAAAATACCTTATAAACCCTTGCTTTTATAGAAAAAAATAGGGTATAATGGTGAAAAATAGTATTTTAAAGGAGAATACCAATGAAATCGAAAAAGTGGCTCGCAGTAGCAGGGATTACGATGAGTGCAGCTCTTCTTTTGGCAGCTTGTGGTAAGACTGAGAAAAAAGCTGACGCTCCGACATCATTCTCATATGTATATGCTATCGATCCATCCTCTTTGGACTATAGTGTTACTAGTAAAAGTTCGACATCAGACGTTATCGCAAACGTTGTAGATGGACTCTTGGAAAATGACAAGTATGGGAATTTGATTCCATCTCTAGCTGAGGATTGGTCAGTTTCACAGGACGGTTTGACTTACACTTATAAGCTTCGTAAAGGTGTGAAATGGTATACTTCTGAAGGTGAAGAATATGCAGAAGTCAAGGCTCAAGACTTTGTGACTGGATTGAAACATGCGGCAGATGGCAAGTCGGATGGTCTAACACTTATCCAAGATTCCATCAAAGGTTTGGCTGAGTATGTTAGTGGTGAAAGCAATGACTTCTCAACAGTCGGTGTCAAAGCAGTTGATGACTATACTGTTCAATACATCTTGAACCAACCTGAAAGCTTCTGGAATTCTAAGGTGACAACAGCACCAATGCTTCCAGTTAATGAAGAATTCCCTAAATTCTCAAGGTAAAGATTATGGAACACCAACACCGTCATCTATTCTCTACAACGGTCCATATATCTTGAAGAATCTAACTTCAAAATCAGTTATCGAGTACGAAAAGAATCCAAACTATTGGGATAAAGATAATGTTAAGATTGACCACATCAAGCTTACCTTCTATGATGGATCTGACCAAGAGTCATTGATTCGTAGCTTTGCATCAGGATCATTCACAACAGCTCGTCTCTTCCCGACTTCTTCAAACTTCGAATCAACTAAACAAGAGTACGGGGATAAGATTGTCTACAGTCCACAAGAAGCGACTAGTTATTACCTTACATTTAACGTAAACCGTCAATCTTACAACAAGACTGCTAAGACTGATGATGCTCAAAAAACATCAACAAAAGAAGCGCTTCTCAACAAGAACTTCCGTCAAGCCATCAATTTCGCGCTTGATCGTCATTCTTATGCAGCTCAGATGAATGGTGAAGAAGGAGCAGACAAGATTATCCGTAATAGTCTTGTGCCTTTTGACTATGTCCAAGTAGGTGAAAAGACCTTTGGAGAATTGGCGCAAGAACAACTTGTCACCTATGGTGATCAATGGAAAGATGTTGCTTTGACAGACGGTAAAGATACTCTTTATAATCCAACAAAAGCAAAAGCAGCCTTTGAAAAAGCCAAGTCAGAATTGCAAGCCAAGGGTGTAACCTTCCCAATTCACTTGGATATTCCAGTTGAACAAACAGATGTCATCGCTGTTCAACAAACCAACTCCCTCAAACAATCTATCGAATCAGCTCTTGGAACTGATAATGTCGTTATCGACGTTCTTCAAATGACTGATAATGAAAAGATGAGCATTACTTCTCAAGCTAAAGTTCCTTCTCAAAAGGACTATGATTTGAACGGAACTGGTTGGGGACCTGACTATCAAGATCCAGCTACCTATCTCAATATCCTGGATGCTAAGAAGGGTTCTGCCCTTAAACACTTGGGTATCACAAAAGGAAAAGATCCAGAAGTCATGGCTCAAGTTGGACTTGATGAGTACAAGAAACTCTTGGATGATGCAGCATCAGAAACAACCGACCTTAACAAACGCTATGAAAAATATGCTAAAGCACAGGCTTGGATATCTGATAGCTCACTCCTCATTCCTGTAGCGTCTTCAGGAGGTTCTCCTACAGTTAGTCGCACAGTGCCATTTACAAAAGCTTATTCACAAGTTGGTATCAAAGGCGATCCATTTGTATTCAAAGGTTTGGAATTGCAAAATGATATTGTAACCACTAAAGAATACGAAGAAGCTCTTAAGAAATGGCAAAAAGAAAAGATTGAAACAAATGCCAAATACCAAAAAGAGTTAGCTAACCACGTTAAATAGCCTTCATAAAATATAGAAACAGAGAATGCCTGTCAAATGCGACGGAGGTTCTCTGTTTTTTAATGGTTTGAAAGCTCTAAAAATTAAATAACTTTACTTTTGGTACAAAATTTGTTAAAATATATACATGTTATAAAAACCCAACATATAAGGAGAAAAGTAAATCATGAGCATGAAAAACGCTTATTAGGAGCAGGTTTGACTCTTGCTGCAGCTATCTTGCTAACGGCTTGTGGCCAGTCTGCGTCGGATGACAAGACCTATTCTTCAACCTTTGGGGCTGACCCAACAACTTTTAACTACCTCTTGGACTATTCAGGTGACAATACCAATGTTATCACCAACTTGGTAGATGGTCTTTTAGAAAATGACAACTACGGAAATCTTGTTCCTGCCCTTGCAGAAGATTGGAGTGTTTCAAAGGATGGTTTGACCTATACTTACAAACTTCGACAAGATGCCAAGTGGTTCACAGCTGATGGGGAGGAATATGCACCTATCAAAGCTCAAGACTTTGTGACAGGTGTCAAATACGCTGCTGATAATAAGAGTCAAGCCCTAGATTTGATTCAAAACTCAATCAAAGGCTTGGATGATTATGTGACAGGCGCAAATACTGATTTTTCAAATGTCGGTGTCAAAGCCTTGGATGACTACACTGTCCAATATACCTTGACACGTCCAGAACCGTTCTGGAATTCTAAGACTACAAATAGTATTTTGTTCCCAGTTAATGAAGAATTCTTGATTTCTAAAGATAAAGCATTTGGAGAGTTAAAAGCAGATAGTATTCTCTATAGTGGTCCATACTTGCTAAAAGAATTCACATCTAAATCATCACTTGAGTATATGAAAAATCCTCATTACTACGATCAAGAAAAAGTGACTATTGAAAGAGTTAAGTTGGCATATGTTGACGGTTCTGACCAAGATATGACGATTCGTAACTTTGAGAGTGGAGCCTACTCATCTGCAGGTGTCTACCCAAATAGTTCAAACTTTGCTAAAACAAAGGAAAAATACAAGGACAATATCGTCTATAGCTTGCAAGGTGCAACTTCTTGGTACTATAACTTTAACGTTAATCGTCAGTCTTATAATTTCACAGCTAAGACCAGCGATGAACAAAAACAAGCTACTCAGGCTGCTGTTTCAAATAAAAACTTCCGTCAAGCTATCAACTTCGCCCTTGATCGTACAGCTTACTCAGCCCAGTCTAATGGTGAAGAAGCTGCGAAAAACACCCTTCGTAATACGCTTGTACCACCTACATTCGTGCAAGTAGGAGATAAGACTTTTGGTGAGACAGTTGCATCTAAGTTGGTCAACTATGGTACACAATGGACAAATATGAATCTTGAAGATGCCCAAGATGGTTACTTCAATAAAGAGAAAGCGCAAGCTCAATTTGCAGAAGCTAAAAAAGAACTAGAAGCTCAAGGTGTAACCTTCCCGATTCATTTAGACTTGCCAGTGGATCAGGTCAACAAAACCTTGCTTCCTAAGCTTTATTCACTCAAACAATCTGTGGAATCTATACTTGGAGCTGAAAATGTGGTGATTGATGTAGTTTTAGTTTCAACTGAAGACTATGCCAATGCGACTTTCCAAGCACCGACACCAGCTGATCATGACTATGATTTGAACTTGGATGGATGGTCAGCAGACTACCAAGATCCATCAACTTACCTCAATCCTTTCAACGCAGAAGATGGTTTCTATCTCAAGATTTTAGGACTTGACCCAAGTAAGGATGCAGCTAAGATTGCAAGTCTTGGATTGGATCAATATACTCAGAAACTGAAAGCGGCTGATGCAGAAAGTACAGATGTAGCAAAACGCTATGAAAACTATGCAGATGCGCAAGCTTGGTTGATTGACAGTTCTCTTCTTATCCCTGTGAATTCAGATGGTGGTGGAGCTTCAGTGACACGTGTCACTCCGTTCACACGCGCATACTCACTTGTCGGAATCAAGGGTACTGGAAGTAACTACAAGTACATGAGATTGCAGAAAGATGTGGTTACCATTGCCCAGTTTGACGAAGCTAAAGCCAAATGGGAACAAGAACGTAAAAAAGCAGTCGAACAGAGTCAAAAAGAGCTTGAAAATCACGTCAAATAAGATAAAAAGAGGCCGGGATAACATCCTAGCCTTTTTTGCATGTAATGAGTCTCTAAATTGGCAATTACTAGTTTTTTGGCTTTTTAACCTTTCAAAAGTTATTTTAGCTTTTCTCTAGCTAGAGCATTCAGAAATCCAGAAGATTATTGGGGGATTGCAGGTATGGAACTGTGACATCAAGACCTCGCTACCGATTTCTGTAGTCCATACTATTTTATCAAAAGTCGCATTAAAAAAACTTAATTTTTCTAAATATAATATTTTTGTTTCCAAGGAAAAAGAAAACGGTTGCGTTCTGGAAGTTAATAGCATTCATGGATGTTTTATGATATAATAAGAATAAAATATTTTTGTAGAGGTGTAAGGTGGGGCGACGTTTGAAAAAGACTAAAGCAGGTAAAATTCATCAAAATATCAATATATTGCTAATGATAGTATATGTAATCATTGCTTGTTTTTTGCTGTTTTTAATGTTCAGATATCATATTTTGGCTGTTAATTATGTCAACTTTCTTCTAGCCTTTATGATGGCTTTGATAGGGATAGTAGCCATGGTTTTGATTTTAAATAAAAAAGCCAAGGTTTTTACTCTGATGTTACTCTTGATATCTATTGTGACTAGTTCATTAGCCTTGTTTGGGGTTCAACAGTTCATTAGTTTGGCCAATCAATTAAATGCGACATCCAACTATTCTAGTTATTCTATCAGTGTTGCTGTCTTGGCAGATAGTGAAATTGGCAATGTGTCACAACTATCCAAGGTGACAGCTCCAACTGGGACAGATTCCGAAAATATCCAAAAATTGTTAGATGATATTAAAGTAAGTCAGAGTAAAGACTTGTCTGTTGAAGAGAGTTCTTCCTATCTTGCGGCCTATAAGAGCCTCTTGGAGGGAGACTCTAAGGCAATTGTCTTGAATAGTGTTTTTGAAAACCTGATTGAACAAGAATATCCTGATCATGCCAAGAAGATTAAAAAGATCTACACTAAGGAATTAACCAAGACTGTTGAGGCGCCTAAGGTTTCTCAAAACAAGGCCTTTAACCTTTACATTAGTGGGATTGATACTTATGGACCGATCAGCTCAGTGTCACGTTCGGATGTCAATATCATCATGACTGTCAATCAAGAGACTAAGAAAATTCTCTTGACAACGACTCCTCGTGATGCCTATGTTCCAATCGCAGATGGTGGGAATAACCAAAATGATAAGCTGACTCATGCAGGTATTTATGGTGTGGATGCTTCCATTCATACCTTAGAAAATCTCTATGGTATTGAGCTGAATTACTATGCACGACTTAATTTCACTTCTTTCTTAAATTAATTGATTTGTTAGGTGGTGTAGATGTTTATAACGACCAAGAATTCACAGCTCATACAAATGGTAAATACTATGGAGTAGGAAATATTCACTTAGATTCAGAATTAGCCTTAGGGTTTGTTCGGGAGCGTTATTCATTAACTAATGGTGATGGTGATCGTGGACGAAATCAGCAAAAAGTTATTTCTGCTATAATTCAAAAACTAACTTCAACAGAAGCTTTGAAGAATTTTGATGCTATTATGCAAAGCTTACAAGATTCTGTTCAAACAAATATGCCACCTGAAACAATGATGAGCTTGGTAAATACTCAATTGGAAAGCGGCGGTAAATATACTGTCATCACTAGAGATTTAAAAGGGACTGGCCGTATGGGTCTCCCTTCCTATGCCATGCCGGATAGTAGTCTTTATATGTTAGAAGTGGATTCTAATAGTTTGGAAACTTTAAAAACAGAGATAAAAGATATCATGGAAGGAAGATAAGATGATTGATATCCATTCACACATAGTTTTTGATGTAGACGATGGGCCTCAAGATTGGGCAGAAAGCAAAGCCCTTCTCGAAGAAGCCTACGCTCAAGGAGTTCGTACGATCGTTTCGACATCACACCGTCGAAAGGGGATGTTCGAAACTCCGGGAGGATGAAATTGCAAAGAATTTTAAAGTTGTCAAGGAACTAGCTAAGGAGATTGCACCTGACTTAAGGATTTTGTATGGAGCTGAAATCTATTACACGAGTGATATTCTAGATAAATTGGAGAACAATCTCATTCCTAAATTGAATGACACTCGCTATGCCTTAATTGAATTTAGTATGAATACGCCTTATCGTGCAATCCATAATGCACTAACCAATGTGCTCATGCTGGGAATAACTCCAGTAATAGCTCATATAGAACGCTACGATGCTTTGGAAAATAACGAAAAAAGGGTTAAAGAACTCATTAATATGGGTTGCTATACACAAGTCAATAGTTCAAGTATCCTTAAACCAAAACTTTTTGGAGATACCTATAAATTCATGAAAAAACGTGCTCGCTATTTCTTGGAGAAAGACTTGGTTCATATAGTTGCTAGTGATATGCACAATTTGGATAGTCGTCCACCTTATATGAAAGAAGCCTACGAAATCGTAAGTAAAAAGTATGGATTAGATAAAGCTAGAGAACTCTTTATACTAAATCCCGAAAAAATCATAAAAGATCAAATTATTTAGGAGTTATGATGAAAGAAAAAGATAAAATCGAAATTGATGTTTTACAAATGTTGAAAGTACTATGGAAACGTAAATTGATTATAGTATTAGCGGCTATTATCACAGGAGGAATTGCCTTTGGCTATAGTTCCTTTGTTGTGAAACCTGAATATACAAGTACAACCCGTATCTATGTGGTAAATCGTAACCAAGGTGATAAGCCTGGCTTGACCAACCAAGACCTTCAAGCGGGTTCATATTTAGTAAAGGACTACCGTGAAATCATCCTTTCTCAAGATGTCCTTGAAAAAGTTGTTGCAGAACAAAATTTAAACATTGATGCAAAAACTCTTGCTAGAAAAGTTCGGGTGACAGTTCCGGCTGATACTCGTATTGTGTCAATTTCTGTTCGAGATGGTGTGCCTGAGGAGGCTAGTCGTATTGCTAATGCTCTCCGTGAGGTTGCTGCTGAGAAAATCATCGCCGTGACTCGTGTATCAGATGTAACGACCTTAGAAGAAGCACGCCCTGCTTTGTCGCCATCATCTCCAAATATTCGCCGAAACACAATCTTAGGAGTTGGTGCAGGAGCTGGACTTGTTATCTTCGTAGTTCTCTTGGTTGAATTGTTGGATGATCGCGTGAAACGTCCAGAAGATATTGAAGAAATTATGCATATCTCACTTCTAGGAGTGATTCCAAATCTTGAAAAATTAAAGTAAGGTGAAAAAATGGCAAAGTTAGTATTAACAGAACAACGTTTAGGGTATGTGAAAAAAGCTGAAGAGTATTATAATGCTCTTCGTACCAATATCCAGCTTAGTGGAGATAAGTTGAAGGTTATTGCACTTTCTTCTGTAAGGCCAGGTGAAGGAAAATCTACTACTTCAACAAATATTGCTTGGGCTTTTGCACGAGCAGGGTACAAAACACTCTTGATTGATGCCGATATTCGTAATTCGGTTATGTCAGGTGTCTTTAAATCTACTGAAAAAATCACAGGTTTAACTGACTATTTGTCTGGCTCAAAAGATTTGTCTCAAGGTTTGTGTGAAACAAATGTGGAAAATTTGTATGTCATTCAATCAGGAGCAATCTCTCCCAATCCAACAGCTCTTCTTCAAAGCGAAAAATTCGAGACTATGATTGAAACTTTGCGAAAATATTTTGATTATATTATCGTAGACACTGCACCAATCGGAGTGGTTATTGATGCTGCAATCGTTGCTCAAAAGTGTGATGCTTCTATCCTTGTAACTGAAGCTGGTGCTACGAAACGTAGAGAAGTTGATAGAGCTAAACAGCAGTTAGAACAAACAGGAACACCGTTCTTAGGAGTTATTTTAAACAAATTTAACATTCAGCTCGAAAAATATGGATCGTACGGAGTTTACGGAAATTATGGTGCATATGGAACTAAGTAAGTGACGGGTGAAAAATTATTTTAATCAGATTATTATGAAAAGAAGGTGGAGTTTAAATGAAAATAAGCGAGGGATTATACAGGAGTTTTAAACAGCTTGCGGACTTCTTTATTGGATTGATTGGAACAGTTTTACTAGTCTTGCCGAGTTATTTAATCATTTTTGTTATTTATAAAACAAAAGGATACAAGGGAAGTATTTTCTTTACTCAATATAGAGTGGGACTAAATGGAAGGAAGTTCAAAATCATTAAATTTCGCTCAATGGTTGAAAATGCTGAAGAGATTCTAGTCGCAAATAAGAAACTACACCAAAAATACATTGAAAATAGTTATAAGTTACCTCCCAATGAAGATCCGCGCTTAACTATTATTGGAGATTTTATCAGAAAAACAAGTATTGATGAGTTTCCACAGTTTATAAACGTTTTACGAGGAGAGATGAGTTTTATTGGTCCTAGGCCAATTCTTGATAAGGAATTAAAAGAATATACCGAGGATGAGCAGAAGATATTGCTCTCGGTGAAACCAGGTATAACTGGAATGTGGCAAGTTTCTGGGAGAAGTGACGTTTATTATCCTGAACGATGCGAGATGGAATTGTACTATCCTAGAAATCAATCTTTTAAATTAGATGTCAAAATATTCTTATTAACAATCAAACAAGTTTTAACGAGAAAAGGGGCTCATTAATTAGGAACTATGATTTGTATAAAATTGATAGTCTGTTGGTGAGTTTTAACTAAAAACTGAATAAGATCAAATGCTGGTGGTAGTGTATTAGAAGTGGGAATAGAAGCTCTACCAGTTAAAGGGATACGGTGGTTTTTAGTCTCTGTATCAAACGGATTGAAAAGAGTAAATTAAAACACATGAAAATAGTTGACTAGTTTCTTATGTGGATTCGGTGGAACTTGGATGCAAGTGTTTGATTCTTTTTTATCTAAAACAGTTAAATCTAAATGAAGGGGGTTAGAATGACAAAGAATTATAAAATTATTGTGGCAACACATAAGCAATTTATGATGCCTGCTGATGCGGAACTTTACCTACCTATCCATGTTGGTAGTGAAGGAAAAGAAGACTTAGGGTACCAATGTGATAATGAAGGGGACAATATTTCCAAATTGAATCCCTATTATTGTGAGTTGACAGGACTTTATTGGGCGTGGAAAAACTTGGAATGTGATTATCTTGGTTTGGTCCATTATCGTCGCTATTTTACAACCGGACGTCAATCATATAGTGAAGATATCGACATGAATAACATAATTTTATCCAAATCAGAAATTGAAAAATTACTGTTAGATTATGATATCCTTGTCCCCAAAAAAAGAAAATACTATATCGAAACTCTGTACTCTCATTATGCGCATACGCACGATGCAAAACACCTGGATGTGACCCGTCAAATCGTTAGTGAGTTAAGACCGGAATCTTTAGAGTCATTTGATAAGGTTATGAAACAACGTAGTGGTTATATGTTCAACATGTTTATCATGTCCAAAGAAAATGTCGATGCATACTGTGAGTGGCTGTTTCCGATTGTTGATGAACTTTATAGACGAATAGACATAGAAGGGTATTCTGCTTTTGACGCTAGATTATTTGGTCGTGTCAGCGAACGATTGTTTAATGTTTGGTTGGCTAATCAAGATTTTCGGATAAAAGAAATCCCTTTTATTTACATGGAGAAGATTAATTTGATTCAAAAAGGGAAATCCTTTTTACAAGCTAAATTCTTTGGGAAAAAATACGGACAGAGTTTTTAGATAGGAATATAAATAGGAATGAAAATAGTAATAAAGATAAAGTCTTTACCAGAAACTTTAGCTCTTGTTGCGTTAGGGATGTTTTTAATTGCTTCGATATTAGATGTAACTTTCTATGTACAATACATGCCTAGAGTATTTTTATAAAGTGGTTGTGGCTATTGCTCTTTTTCCTTTTTGCTAATAAAAGAGTCATTTAAAGGAAAAGTATGAATATAAAACGCTAATAGGATTAATTACTACAATTTTTAATTTACTTTTATTATAGGAAGAGTGAGCAGTATCACTTCTAATATTGCAGTAGGCCTATTTTTTTATATATGCTCTACGCGATATTCCATTTAAAAAAATGTAGCGAAAAACTTCACTAATCATAAGTGTGTTTTTGTTGTCTATTGTTATAATAGGAGCAAAAAAACAGGGAGTTATACTAATTATTTAGAGGTTTCTGGAGCTAGGGTTCGTAGTTACTTAGGGTTTTCAGATATGCTTTATTCCCATCGATATTACTAATGAATATAGTTTCTATTGTATTCTATTTGAAACAAGATAGAATACAATATTGGCAGTGGTTGTTGCTTGCTTTTTTCTGCTATTTGGGTTTTATGATCAAACGGACTCTCGTTTGACATTTTATAGTTCTTGTATATTATTGATATTCAATTTATTAATAAAGTGGATTCCTAATCTTTGCTCTAAGTTAGGATATGTGTTTAAGGCTTTTTAAACTTACCTTTTATTGTAAAATGCTATCATTAGTTTTTTTGGGTTGCTACGACCTATCTAAATTCAACTAATTCTTTTGTCAATAATTTTCTTTTTAAATTAAACAGTATGTTAGGTGGTCGTCTTTACTTAGCCAATAAGTCTCTGCAACTTTATGGTTTTGGATTGCTAGGACGGCCAGTTGAATGGTACGGTAACGGTCTGACTGTTGAGGGAGTAAGAAATTCCCTAACATATCTTTATGTGGACAATTTGTATATCCAAATTTTTACAAAAATACGGTTTACTAATTTTAGCATTGATGGTCTCGCTCCTAACTTTAACTTTGTTTAAAGTTATTAAAAGTCGTCAATGGGTTCTTGCTTTTATTTTGATAATGATGAGTTTTCATTCCATGATTGATGATTTGAATTTGTACCTTCATTACAATATTTTTTTGGATATTGATAGGTAGTTTAATATATTCTGACTATCAATTTTTCTGATGAAAAGAGATGAAGAGATAGAGGTTCGTCCGTTTGAAAAAAATTTTATAGGAAATCGCTCCCAAAAAAATTTGACTAGCACAGATTAATAAGTAAGTATAAATGAGTGTAGACTAGGAAAAACTATTGTATATCGAGTTTTTTTGCTAATTTAATATAGGAGAAGAGAATGCCGGATATCAAAATTATTCAAGATAAGATTTTATCCATCTTAAAAGAATTCATTAGCATTTGTGAAGCAAATAATCTAACTTACTATGCACTTGGGGGGACTTTGCTAGGAGCGGTACGTCATAATGGTTTCATACCTTGGGATGACGATATCGATATCGGTATGCCGAGAGAAGACTATGAAAAGTTTAAAAAACTAGCCCCAGAGTTATTGCCAAGTAATTATAAATTTTTAAGTGAAGACTCTTTTGGCTATAAAAAGGCTTTCTCTGTGATTCGAGATGATGCAACAAAGATTATCATGAATTATAGTAAAGAAGAATTGGTAGAGAGTTTATGGATAGATGTTTTCCCATTAGATGGGATGCCATCTAATATTCTAAATAAGAAAATCCATTCCTTTAGATATTTGTATACAAGGATGATGGTCCAACTCTCACAATTTAATAGTTTGGTGAATCAGAAAAAAGAAAATCGCCCACTAGCTGAAAAAGCAATCATTGCATTTGCGAACGCTGTTAATATCGAGAAATTAATTTCTTTTACATGGGCACAAAAAAAATATTTACAAACGATAAAAAAATATTCGTTTGATGAAGCTTATGCAGGAAATTATACGGGAGCTTACAAATTAAAAGAGATAGTACCAAGTGATTACTTTGGAGAACCAGTCCTATTACAGTTTGAAGATCTTAAACTTTGTTGTCCTTGCAAATATAAAGAATATCTAACAGCCATTTACGGAGCGGATTATATGCAATTGCCGCCAGAAGACAAAAGGACTCTTCACCACTACGAGATTATATCACTGGGTGAAAATGAAGGGGAAGTGTAGTTTAAAGATGAAAAAAATCGCTTTAGTGAAATGGAGTATTGATAGAACTGACGGAGGCTTAAAAGTAGCTACAAGTCTAGCGAATGAATTATCAGGAATGTATGAAGTGCATTTGCTATCAATGATTTCTACAGAAACAAATTTTTTTCCAGTGAAAGACTCAGTTAAATATAGAAATTTATCACCTAAAAAAATTTCTATGAGTAAGAATTTTTTCTCTGCGGTTAAGTTACTAAGGAGTTATTTAACGGAGCAAGGTATCGATATTGTGTTTGGTATCGGAATGAGTATGAATTCAGTAGGTGTAGCAAGTACTCTTGGTTTAAAAACAAAATTTGTTTCCTGCGATCACACAAACTCAATAGTGGATAATGATACTAAAGTTAAGAAAGTCCAGAGATTTGTTGGTGCTAAATTTGCTGACAAGATTATTACTCTCACTCAAGAAGATCGTAGAAATTATATTAGAATATACGGTATCGCTGAAGATAAGATTGCTTATATTTACAATTGGAAAGAAGATGTTCTTTCTAATGTGACTTATAACAGTGAGTCGACTAAACTTGTAACAGTTGGTCGATTTGATACCCAAAAAGGCTATGATTACCTTGTTCAAGTTGCCAAAAAGGTATTAAATGAGAAGTCTGACTGGACTTGGGATATCTATGGCTCTGGCAATAAAGATGAAGTTAATAAAATCAGAGATTTAATCATCGAAAATGATTTGCAGGATAAATTATTCATTAAAGGACTTGAAAAAAATCAGGCTCTAATATATGGGGATAAAGCGATTTACGTCATGACTTCTCGCTATGAAGGTCTACCTCTAGTTCTGCTAGAAGCACAACAATACAATCTTCCTATAGTTAGCTTTAGTTGTCCGACAGGACCGAACGAAATTGTTGAAGATGGAGTTAATGGCTATCTGGTTGAGTGCTATGATACGGACAAGTTGAGCCAAAAATTGCTTGAACTGATGGGAGATGAAACTTTGAGACAGTCTTTCTCAGAACATGCAAAAGACAATATGGATAAATTCGATAAAGATAAAATTCTCAAGCAGTGGATTGAACTAATTGAGACGATTTAGGAGATATGATGAAGGATTGTTTGTTAACAATTGTAATGCCTAGTTATAATATTCAGGACTACGTTTCAAAAGGGCTGGAGTCTTTCCAACAAGTGCAATCAGATTATAAAAATAAATTTGAAGTACTGGTTGTTAACGATGGAAGTACAGACGATACTGCTAAAGTAGCAGAAGAAATATTAGCCCAAGATTCGTTGCTGGATGGCCGTGTAATTACAAAAGAAAACGGTGGTCATGGTTCAACTATCAATCGCGGTATTCAAGAAGCAAAGGGAAAATTTTTTAAAGTGATTGATGGGGATGACTGGGTTATCCCATCAGAATTTGAAAAGTTTTTAGATACTCTTGAAACTGTTGATGTGGATATGGTGATTACAGACTTTACAGAGCAGCATGTCTATAACAATACTACAGTACGAAATGACTTCGTAGACAAGTATGAAATTGGCAAAAAATACATGGGAATTCCGGATGTTCGCATCCCGATGCACTCGGTTACTTATAAGACATCAATCTTGTCGGAAAACAAGATTCGTTTAAGTGAAAAAACATTTTATGTTGATATTCAATACACACTTTTTCCTTTGGAGTATGTTCATAGTTTCAGTTATTGGAATTATGATATTTATCAATACTACATAGGTAGACCAGATCAAAGTATGAATATCGAGAGTATGAAGCGTAATGTCCGTCACCATTTGACTGTTACAAATTCAGTTCTAGATTATTTTACAAAAATTGAAAGTGAACCCGTTTTAAACCGAGTAGTTTCTGAAACCTTGGTTTATCTCATCAGTTTGCAGGTTGATTTGTCTTGGATGGTTAATGATTCCGAAACACTCTTGAAAGAACTATATAGCAAAATTGAGAAAAGTGCATATGACTATATTCCTACGAAAAAGTTTGACAGATTGTCTTATTTGAACTATAAGACCAAGTTTGCAATGGCCTTAATACTTAATCCGATTTTGAAGAAATACTCTAAAAAGAAAGAAAAAGAGAGAGGGGTTTAGGATGTTTATTAGCATCGTTGTTCCGGTATATAACATTGCCGACTATTTGCACTATGCGATAGATAGCCTGCTGAAACAAACCTATCAAAATTTTGAAGTGATCCTCATTAATGACGGTTCAACAGATGATTCCCCTCAATTATGTGAAGATTACGCTCAAAAATATGAAAATATTCACGTTTTTCACAAAGAAAATGGTGGTTTGTCTGAAGCACGTAACTTTGGAGTTTCTAAAGCGAGTTCAGATTGGATTTTCTTTTTAGATCCAGATGATTACCTTGAAGACTATACTCTAGAGTTAATCGTGAAAATTCACGAGGAGCATCATGCAGACTTGATTTCAACTAAAGTAAAGACAACGTCTAAATATAATGATTATACTTCTTATCAATTACAAGAATCAGACTATAAAGGCTTAGCTCCAATAACAAAAGAAAAGGCTCTGGAGGCAATGTTAGATGATAAATTCGCGACAGTTTCCGCTTGTGCCAAACTCTACCACAAAAGTATCTTGGAGGCTGTTCCTTTTCCAGTTGGTAAAATTTATGAGGACTTTTATGTTGTTGGCCAACACCTTGCACTTGCAGATAAAATTGTAATCAGTCCGCTTGAAACTTACAATTATTATCGAAGAGAGGGAAGTATTGTCCGTTCAACATTTACTGAAAAAAGGTACGAATTCTTTGAGGCGGTTGTAAGAAACGAAGAAGTTATCAGGAAAAAATATAACCAATGTGAAGAGTTACTACAATCATTACAAGCAAAAAAAATATTAGGTGGTTTTGTAGTGATTGGTGCAAAAGCTGACTCAGGTTTAAAAGATTTTTCAAAAGATAAAGAATTGTTGAAAGTAGAAATGAGTGAGTTGCTAAAAAATAGTAAGCTATCATGGAAAGTAAAACTAAAATACCTTATTTTTATGTTTAGCCCTAAATTGTATTTGTTGCTGCGATAGTATCGTGCATAAAACCAATTTAATTTGCAACAAATATCAAAAAATTATAGGAAAGAGGAAATATGATAGAAGCTTTTAGAATAATTGCACATTATAAGTCTGTTCGGTCACAATTTCTAATTTCACGGATTGATTATAAATAGGACGGATTGACATGAAAGTATTAAAAAACTACGCCTACAATCTTTCTTATCAATTGTTGGTGATTATACTCCCGATTATTACGACTCCCTATGTGACACGGGTCTTTTCTTCGGATGATTTAGGAACTTATGGTTATTTTAATTCCATTGTCACCTACTTTATTCTATTAGGGACTCTGGGAGTTGCTAACTATGGGACCAAGGTCATTTCAGGGCATCGCAAGGAAATCGAAAAAAACTTTTGGGGAATCTACTCCCTGCAATTAGGTGCAACTCTTCTTTCTCTAACATTGTATGCTCTTCTTTGTCTAACTCTTCCTTTTATGCAAAATTCGGTAGCCTACATTCTAGGTTTGAGTCTGGTTTCAAAAGGTTTAGACATCTCTTGGCTCTTTCAAGGGTTGGAGGATTTTCGAAAGATTACTGTTCGAAACATCACTGTTAAAATCGTTGGGGTTACCTCTATCTTTCTCTTTGTCAAATCAGCAAATGACCTCTACCTCTATGTTTTTTTACTAACCATATTTGAGCTTTTGGGGCAACTAAGCATGTGGTTGCCGGCTCGAGAGTTTATCGGTAGACCTCATTTTGACATAGAATATGCTAGGCATCATTTGAAACCCGTCATCTTATTGTTCCTTCCGCAAGTGGCGATTTCCTTGTATGTAACGCTAGATCGTACCATGCTTGGAGCCTTAGCTTCTACAAAAGACGTTGGGATTTATGACCAGGCTCTAAAGTTGGTAAATATCCTTCTGACCTTGGTAACTTCCTTGGGAAGCGTTATGTTACCTCGTGTCTCTCATTTGTTAGCGACAGGTGATCATAAGGCGGTCAATAAAATGCATGAAATGTCCTTTCTGATTTATAACTTGGTAATTTTTCCTATTATGGCAGGAATCTTGATTGTCAATGATGATTTTGTTCAATTTTTCCTTGGTCAAGATTTTCAGGATGCACGTTATGCAATCGCCATTATGATCTTCCGTATGTTCTTTATCGGTTGGACCAATATCATGGGAATTCAGATGTTGATACCTCATAATCAAAATAAAGAATTCATGATTTCAACAACAGCTCCCGCAATTATCAGTGTAGGTTTGAATTTACTATTCCTTCCTAAACTTGGATATATCGGAGCAGCCATTGTTTCTGTTTTGACAGAGGCGTTAGTATGGGCGATACAATTATACTTTACCCGCAGATACTTAAAAGAAGTTCCAATTATCGGATCTATGGCAAAAATTATTCTAGCATCAGCTATCATGTATGGTATCTTGCTAGGTTCAAAAACAGTTATACATTTTACACCAACCTTAAATGTTCTAGCATTTGCAGTGCTTGGTGGAATCATTTATCTTTTTGCAATTCTATCTCTGAAAGTGATAGATATAAAAGAATTAAAACAAATCATTGGGAAAAAATAGAATGCTAAAAAACTCGGAATATTAATTTAGATTTAATAAAAGTGCTTGCATGTATTGGAGTTGTTCTACTTCATACAACAATGATTGGATTTAATGAAACCGGTTCTTGGAATCTTTTGGCATATTTATATTACTTAGGTACCTACTCTATACCTCTGTTTTTTATGGTCAATGGTTATTTATTGTTAGGAAAGAAGAATATAACCTATTCCTACATACTGCAGAAAGTAAAATGGATTCTAATAACAGTGTTATCATGGACTTTTATCGTTTGGTTGTTTAAACGAGATTTTGCAGTTAATCCTGCAAAAAAAGTTATAGGTTCATTGTTGCAAAGAGGCTATTTCTCTCAGTTCTGGTTTTTTTGGCACACTAATACTTATTTATCTGTGTTTGCCAATTTTAAGAAAATTTCTAAATTCAAAAAGAAGTTATTTATATATTCTATCTTCATTGGTCGCTATTGGTTTGGCTTTTGAGTTGACAAATATTGTACTTCAAATGCCATTACAGTCATATCTTATACAAACCTTTAGGTTATGGACGTGGTTTTTCTACTACATTTTAGGAGGTTTGGTTGCTCAATTTGATAAAGATATTGTAAAAAAAGGCTTTTAAGAAATGGATGAAAGTAGTTTCAGTACTTTTGTTATTGATTTCGCCAGTAATATTATTTTTTTCTTAGCAAAGACTATTTACCATAATTTTTTTGCTGAATATTTTTTTATGATATTTTATTCGTAAAAGTCAGTAGTCTAGGAATTTTTTTCTAACTATCCTCACACTTGATTTGAAGAAAAAACGAAGCGAATGGATTGTTTCTCTCTCTAATCAAACTATGGGTGTTTTTATAATACACACCTACGTAATGAAGATTTGGGAAAAACTAATTGGTTTCAGTTTTACAGGAGCAAATTTACTTTTTCCTATTTTTACTTTAGTTGTAAGCTTTCTTGTTGTTGGAATGTTAATGAAAATTCCTTATTTCAATCGAATCGTCAAATTATAAAAAGGAGATTAAAATGTACGATTATCTTATCGTTGGTGCAGGTTTGTCTGGAGCAATCTTTGCACACGAAGCCACAAAACGTGGGAAAAAAGTAAAAGTGATTGACAAGCGTGATCACATCGGTGGAAATATCTACTGTGAAAATGTTGAAGGTATCAACGTTCACAAGTACGGTGCCCACATTTTCCATACTTCAAACAAAAAAGTTTGGGACTATGTCAACCAGTTTGCTGAATTCAATAACTATATCAACTCACCAGTGGCTAACTACAAGGGTAGCCTCTACAATCTTCCTTTCAACATGAACACCTTCTACGCTATGTGGGGAACTAAGACTCCTCAAGAAGTTAAGGACAAGATTGCCGAGCAAACGGCTGATATGAAGGGGATTGAGCCGAAGAATTTGGAAGAACAAGCTATCAAGTTGATTGGTCCAGATATCTATGAAAAACTGATTAAGGGCTATACCGAAAAACAATGGGGACGTTCTGCAACAGACCTTCCGCCATTTATCATCAAACGTCTTCCAGTTCGATTGACTTTTGATAATAACTACTTTAATGACCGTTATCAAGGGATTCCAATCGGTGGATATAATGTCATCATTGAAAACATGCTTGGTGATGTGGAAGTAGAGCTTGGCGTTGATTTCTTTGCTAATCGTGAAGAGCTTGAAGCATCAGCTGATAAAGTTGTCTTTACAGGGATGATTGACCAGTACTTTGACTACAAACACGGTGAGTTGGAGTATCGCAGTCTTCGTTTTGAACACGAAGTCTTGGATGAGGAAAATCATCAAGGAAATGCGGTGGTTAACTATACAGAACGTGAGATTCCTTATACTCGTATTATCGAACACAAGCACTTCGAGTATGGTACTCAACCAAAGACTGTCATCACTCGTGAGTACCCAGCTGATTGGAAACGTGGAGATGAACCATATTATCCAATCAACGATGAAAAGAATAATGCTATGTTTGCTAAGTATCAAGAGGAAGCAGAAAAGAATGACAAAGTTATCTTCTGTGGTCGTTTAGCTGACTACAAATACTATGATATGCACCTAGTTATTGAGCGTGCCCTAAATGTAGTGATGGAAGAGTTTGGTAATTAAAAGGCTTGGGACAAAAATTATTTGGATGTAACATTCAGCACCTATTCCCGTGATAGCATTCTTAAATCCGTATAGGGGTCATTGGAAACTGAATGTTTTGATAGTAAGCGTTGTCCAATTTGTCCAACAGTAGTGGGGGGATCGCAAAGCTATCTACCTACTGTAAAATTGCGGACTATATGTTTCTAAATAAATTTTAAGAGAACACTATATTTAAAAAAGAACGTTTAGTTACAAGATAAAAGCTGACATGATTGGGTCAACTACATGCATACTTTCTATGGGGATATAGTGTCAGTTTTTTTCGACATGGATCTGAAAGAGGAAATGGCTATATCATCTTAGAAATGAAGTTGATGATTGTTCTAAGAAAGCAAAATACAAAATGAAAAGAGGCATCTATCTCATACTTGATAGATGCCTCTTTTTAACTATGTTTAAACTCTAGACCAGACTTTTTATAGTGGGCTTGAACGATTCACTTCTTTTTTTTGATTTCTGAAGGTAGAAATTTTCAGAGCATTACAAAAATTCAAGAAAAAGCTTGGTTAAATGTTAGAAAATCCGAGCACGAATGTATTTTTTGTGTTATAATATTCTGTGAATAGCTATGCCTTCATATAGCTATTAAAAATAGAAGTGTGAAACTTGGAAGATAGAGAGGACGCAGTGTAATGACTAGGAATGGTTTTTTTACAGGCTTAGATATCGGAACTAGCTCTATTAAAGTGTTGGTTGCAGAGCTTGTAAATGGTGAAGTAAATGTAATTGGCGTGAGCAATGCCAAAAGTAAAGGTGTCAAAGATGGGATTATCGTTGACATCGAAGCAGCAGCGACTGCTATTAAGTCTGCAATTTCTCAAGCAGAAGAAAAGGCAGGAATTTCAATTAAGTCTGTAAACGTTGGTTTGCCAGCTAATTTGTTGCAAGTTGAACCAACTCAAGGTATGATTCCAGTGACATCAGACACCAAGGAAATTACTGATCAAGACGTTGAGAACGTAGTTAAATCAGCTTTGACTAAAAGTATGACTCCAGATCGTGAAGTTATTACCTTTATTCCGGAGGAATTTGTCGTAGATGGATTCCAAGGAATTCGTGATCCTCGTGGTATGATGGGAGTGCGCTTGGAAATGCGCGGTCTCTTGTATACTGGCCCACGTACTATTCTCCACAATCTTCGTAAAACTGTTGAGCGTGTAGGAGTTCAAGTTGATAACGTGATTATTTCACCTCTTGCAATGGTTCACTCTGTCTTGAATGAAGGTGAACGCGAGTTTGGTGCGACTGTTATTGACATGGGTGGTGGGCAAACGACTGTGGCTACTATTCGCAACCAAGAACTTCAATACACAAATGTCAACCAAGAAGGTGGCGATTATGTCACAAAAGACATTTCTAAAGTTCTCAAGACTTCTAAGAAAATTGCAGAAGGTCTAAAACTGAACTACGGGGAAGCTTATCCACCGCTAGCTAGCAAGGAAACTTTCCAAGTTGAAGTGATCGGTGAGGTTGAACCAGTTGAAGTTACTGAGGAATACTTGGCTGAGATTATTTCAGCAAGACTTAAGCACATTTTTGAGCAAATTAAGCAAGACTTGGAAAGACGTCACCTATTAGACTTGCCAGGAGGTATTGTCTTAATTGGTGGGAATGCCCTTCTTCCAGGTGTCGTTGAATTGGCCCAAGAAGTATTTGGAGTACGTGTTAAGTTATTCGTGCCAAATCAAGTTGGTATTCGCAACCCTGCTTTCGCTCATGTCATCAGCTTGTCAGAATTCGCTGGCAGCCTTACTGAAGTGAATGTTTTGGCACAACGAGCAATTCGAGGTGACGAAAGTTTACGCCACCAACCGATTGATTTTAGAAATTCAGCTCAACCAGTTTCACCTGTTTCTCCACGACCAGTATTTAATACGGTGACAACTCCTGAGCCTGAAACAACTCAATCTGTTGAACCAGTAGCTCCTCTTCAATCAGAAGAAAAGAGCAAGGGTAAATTAACGGATCGTTTCCGTAGCTTGATTGGAAGCATGTTTGACGAATAAAATAGAGGAATATAAATATGACATTTTCATTTGATACAGCAGCTGCACAAGGTGCAGTCATTAAAGTAATCGGTGTCGGCGGTGGTGGTGGAAATGCCATCAACCGTATGGTTGACGAAGGCGTTTCTGGCGTTGAGTTTATCGCAGCCAACACAGATGTACAGGCTTTGAGCAGTACAAAAGCTGAGACAGTTATCCAGCTTGGCCCTAAATTGACTCGTGGACTTGGTGCAGGAGGTCAACCTGAGGTTGGTCGTAAAGCTGCAGAAGAAAGCGAAGAAGTGCTGACAGAAGCAATCAGCGGTGCTGACATGGTCTTCATCACTGCTGGTATGGGTGGTGGTTCTGGTACAGGAGCTGCACCAGTTATCGCTCGTATTGCAAAAAGTCTTGGAGCTTTGACAGTAGGTGTTGTCACTCGTCCATTTGGCTTTGAAGGAAGCAAACGTGGACAATTTGCCATCGAAGGGATTAACGAACTTCGTGAGCATGTTGATACACTCTTGATTATCTCAAACAATAACTTGCTAGAAATCGTCGACAAGAAAACTCCACTTCTTGAAGCATTGAGTGAAGCAGACAACGTTCTTCGTCAAGGTGTACAAGGGATTACAGATTTGATTACAAATCCTGGTTTGATCAACTTGGACTTTGCAGACGTTAAGACTGTTATGGCTAACAAAGGAAATGCCCTTATGGGTATTGGTATCGGTAGCGGTGAAGAACGTGTTGTAGAAGCTGCTCGTAAAGCTATCTACTCACCACTTCTTGAAACAACTATCGATGGTGCTGAGGATGTGATTGTTAACGTAACTGGTGGTTTGGACTTGACTTTGATTGAAGCTGAGGAAGCATCAGAAATTGTTAACCAAGCAGCTGGTCATGGTGTTAACATCTGGCTTGGAACATCTATTGATGAGACTATGAAAGACGAAATTCGCGTGACTGTTGTTGCGACAGGAGTACGTCAAGATAAAGTTGAGAAAGTTGTAACTGCTCAACCACGCCAAGCAGCCTACCGTGAACCTGCTAGAACTAGCCATACACATACATATGATCGCAATTTGATATGGCTGATACAGTAGAGTTACCAACTCCAAGTCATCGTCGCCCAGAAGCTCCAAAGACATCAGCCTTTGGTGACTGGGACTTGAGACGTGATGCCATTGTTCGCCAAGGGGATCCAGTTGTTTCTCCTGTAGAACGTTTTGAGGTTCCAGCCGCAACAGATGAAGATGAGTTGGAAACTCCACCATTCTTTAAAAATCGTTAATGAAGATGAATTTAAAAGAAAATACGAACCTTGTTTTTCAACAGATATCGAATGCAGTTCAGGAAGCCGGTCGTGAAAACGATTCGGTTTCTGTGATTGCGGTGACCAAATATGTAGATGTTGAAACAGCCTCTGCTTTGGTTTCGCAAGGAGTGCAACACATCGGTGAGAACCGTGTTGATAAATTTCTTGACAAGTATCATGCCTTGAGTGATAAAAATCTTACTTGGCATTTGATAGGAACCTTACAGAGACGTAAAGTCAAGGAAGTAATTTCTTATGTGGATTATTTTCATGCTTTAGATTCCTTAAAGCTAGCTCAGGAAATTCAAAAACGAGCGGACCACAAGATTAAGTGCTTTTTGCAAGTAAATATCTCCCAGGAAGAGAGCAAGCATGGTTTTTCGAAAGAAGAACTCTTAGCCCTTTTGCCAGAACTCTCACAATTAGATCAGATTGAGTATGTTGGATTGATGACCATGGCTCCATTTGAAGCCACAAGTCAAGAGTTACAGGAGATATTTAAAGAAACGCAAGAATTGCAAAAAACCATTCAAGAAAAACATCTCCCCAATATGCCGATGACAGAACTCAGTATGGGAATGAGTCGAGACTTTAAAGAAGCGATTCAATTTGGTTCAACTTTTGTTCGAATCGGCACAGCATTTTTTAAGTAGGAAATAACCATGTCATTAAAAGATAAATTTGATAAGTTTATAGATTATTTCACTGAAGATGGAGAAGAGGTGGCACCAAACGTTGCTGAGTTAAAGCCTGAAAAAACGCTAACATCAGTGTCTGCCCCCAAGGAAGAACTTCCACAAGCACAGCAGCTACCACAACCATCACAAGTGAATACTAAAGAAAAAAATATTACTCGCCTTCATGCTCGTCAGCAGGAATTGGCAATGCAGAGCCATCGTAGTACAGAAAAGGTAACCATTGATGTTCGTTATCCTCGTCGCTACGAAGATGCAACAGATATCGTTGATTTACTGGCAGGTAATGAAAGTATTTTAATCGATTTCCAATATATGACTGAAGTACAAGCGCGTCGTTGTCTAGACTATTTAGATGGGGCACGTCATGTACTAGCTGGTGAATTGAGAAAAGTTGCAAATACTATGTACCTTTTGACACCAGTAGGAGTTGTAGTTAATATCGAAGATATTCGCTTGCCTGAGGGAACTCAGAGTGAAGAATTCGACTTTGATATGAAGAGAAATCGAGTGAAATAATGATATTTCTAATTCGCTTCATTCAAAATGCTACAGATATCTATTCGTGGATACTTGTAGCTTTTGCTCTCTTATCTTGGTTCCCAAATGCCTATGAGACAGCACTAGGTCGCTTGTTGTCTAGATTAGCTAGACCGATCCTTCAACTTTAAGTCGTCTGCCTCTAAGATTTGGCGGTTTTGACTTTTCAGTATGGGTGGCTGTCATCTTGGTTCATTTTGTTGGAAACTATCTCATCCGTTTTCTTTATATACTAGCATGAGAAGAGACATCTATCAGCATTTCTCAGTCGAGGATATTCCCTTTATTGATAAAGGTTTGGAGTGGCTAAGGCAGGTAGAAGAGCACTACGCTCCTATCTTAACTCCCTTTATCAATCCCCATCAGGTCTTTATCCTAAAGACATTGGGAAATAATCATGGGATTCAAGTTTTTTCTAGCAATGATTTTGTAGCTACAGAATATAGTCGTGTGCTACTTGCACCAGATTATTTCATACCGACGAATTTAGCGGATTTTGAAATGGAATTGCTTGAGATTGTCTATTCTAGCAAATTTGAGCAATTGACTCACGCTAAGATTTTGGGAACAGTCCTTAATCGACTCGGTATTGATCGCAAGCTCTTTGGTGATATAGTAGTAACGGAAAATAGAGCGCAAATCATTGTAGACCAGAAATTCACTTCCCTCTTCCAAGACGGGATTCAAAAGATTGCCAAACTACCTGTCAAGCTAGAAGTCAAGTCTTTTGAAGATCTGTTAGAGGCCCAAAATGATTATCAAGAGAAGGAAGTTTTGCTTCCAAGTCTGCGCTTGGATGCTTTCTTATCAAATGTTTTGAAATTATCTCGATCACAGACCAGTGATTTATTAGCCAAAAAATATGTTCAGGTAAATTACCATCTGGTTGAAAAATCTGACTATCAAGTCAAGATAGGTGATTTAGTAAGTGTCAGACGTTTTGGAAGGATTAGTATTCTGAGAGAAAATGGTCAAACCAAAAGAGATAAGAAGAAAATAACAGTCCAAGTCCTACGAAGTAAGTGAGAAAAGATATGTCAGTTACCCCCCTTGAAATTAGGGATAAGATTTTTTCAACGAAATTCAGAGGCTATGACAAAGATCAAGTTGATGAATTTTTAGATAAGATTCTTTGTGACTATGAGGAATTAATACGGTACAAGGATGAATCTGAAGACTATATCAAAAAATTAGAAGAGAGTCTTTAGGTTTTTACCAACGATTTTCCTAAGAGACAAGTAACAAATGAGCAAAAACAAGAAACAATGAATGATTCTGTTTTTTTATTAAGTAAGTGAGGAAAAATATGCCAATTACGTCATTAGAAATTAAGGATAAAACCTTTAGTACTAAGTTTAGAGGTTTTTAATCCAGAAGAAGTTGATGAATTTCTAGACATTGTTGTTCGTGACTATGAAACACTGGTTCGTAGCAACCACGAAAAAGAGCAACATATTAAAAATCTAGAAGAGCGTTTGTCTTATTTTGATGAGATCAAAGATTCTTTGAGCCAGTCAGTATTGATTGCTCAAGATACTGCGGAACGCGTCAAGCAAGCAGCCAATGATCGCTCTCAAAATATTATCAAACAAGCTGAGCAAGATGCACATCGATTGCTCGACGAAGCCAAGTACAAGGCCAATGAAATTTTGCGTCAAGCAACTGACAATGCCAAGAAAGTTGCAGTAGAGACAGAAGAATTGAAGAACAAGAGTCGCGTTTTCCATCAACGTTTGAAATCTACGATTGAAAGTCAATTGGCTATCGTAGATTCATCTGATTGGGAAGAAATTTTGCGTCCGACTGCAACATATTTGCAAACTAGTGACGAAGCCTTCAAGGAAGTAGTTGAAGAGGTTCTAGGTGAAGATGTATCTTCATATCAGGAAGAAGAACCGATTGATATGACTCGTCAGTTTTCACCTGAGGAAGTAGCAGAGCTCCAAGCTCGAATTGAAGCTGCCAACAGAGAATTGGTAGAATCTCAGCTAGAAACTCCTTCTAATTCTTCTGAATCAGTTGTTGAAGGTGTAGTTTCTTCAAATCGGGAAACTTTTCCAACACCCTTGACAGAATCTATTGATCTTTTATAAGAAATATAATCTGAGAACAATATCTTATCAAATATATTTTTAGCGAGTAGGAGATGGTGGAAGTCCTACAATCCCTGTTGATAAGATTATCCTCTCAAGTTATCAAGTCTGAAGTTAGTAGGATTTGACGTCACCCACGTTACGGGAAAAGAGGGAGAAAGACTAGTTCTTTTTCCGAACAAAGGTGGTACCACGATTTTCGTCCTTTTTAGCGAGTCGTGGTTTTTAATTTGTCTATATAATAAAGGAGATATTATGAAACTCAAAGAAACTTTAAATCTTGGGAAAACAGACTTCCCAATGCGTGCCGGACTTCCGACCAAAGAGCCAGTTTGGCAAAAGGAATGGGAAGAAGCAAAACTCTATCAACGTCGTCAAGAGTTAAATGAAGGAAAACCTCACTTCACTCTGCATGATGGGCCTCCGTATGCCAACGGAAATATCCACGTAGGACATGCCATGAACAAGATTTCAAAAGATATCATTGTTCGTTCTAAGTCTATGTCAGGATTTTACGCACCTTATATCCCAGGTTGGGATACACACGGTCTGCCAATCGAGCAAGTCTTGGCTAAACAAGGTGTTAAACGCAAAGAAATGGACTTGGTTGAGTACTTGAAACTTTGCCGTGAATACGCTCTTTCTCAAGTAGATAAACAACGCGAAGACTTCAAGCGCTTGGGTGTTTCTGGTGACTGGGAAAATCCATATGTAACACTGACTCCTGACTATGAAGCAGCGCAAATCCGTGTCTTCGGTGAAATGGCTAATAAAGGCTATATCTACCGTGGAGCTAAGCCTGTTTACTGGTCATGGTCATCTGAGTCAGCTCTTGCTGAAGCGGAAATCGAATACCATGACTTGGTTTCAACCTCACTTTACTATGCCAACAAGGTCAAAGATGGCAAAGGTGTTTTAGACGCTGATACTTACATTGTTGTTTGGACAACGACTCCATTCACCATCACAGCTTCTCGTGGATTGACTGTTGGAGCAGATATTGACTATGTAGTCGTACAACCTGCTGGTGAAAATCGTAAGTTTGTGGTCGCTTCAGAACTATTGAATAGCTTGTCTGAGAAGTTTGGTTGGTCTGATGTTCAAGTTTTAGCAACTTATCGTGGTCAAGAACTCAACCATATCGTGACAGAACACCCATGGGATACTGCAGTAGATGAACTTGTTATTCTTGGTGATCACGTTACGACTGACTCTGGTACTGGTGTCGTCCATACAGCCCCTGGTTTTGGTGAGGATGACTACAATGTTGGTATTGCTAATGGTCTTGAAGTTGCTGTGACTGTTAATGAACGCGGTATCATGATGGCTAATGCTGGCGCTGAGTTTGAAGGTCAATTCTATGACAAGGTAGTGCCAATGGTTATTGAAAAATTAGGTAGCCTCCTTCTTGCTCAAGAAGAAATCTCTCACTCATACCCATTTGACTGGCGTACGAAAAAACCAATCATCTGGCGTGCAGTGCCACAATGGTTTGCCTCTGTATCCAAATTCCGTCAAGAAATCTTAGATGAAATTGAAAAAGTAAAATTCCATTCAGAATGGGGTAAAGTCCGTCTTTACAACATGATTCGTGACCGTGGTGACTGGGTCATCTCTCGTCAACGTGCTTGGGGTGTTCCACTTCCGATCTTCTATGCTGAAGACGGCACACCAATCATGACTGCTGAAACGATTGAGCATGTAGCTCAACTCTTTGAAGAGCATGGTTCCATCATCTGGTGGGAACGTGATGCTAAAGACCTCTTGCCAGAAGGATTTACACATCCAGGTTCACCAAATGGTGAGTTCAAGAAAGAAACAGACATCATGGATGTATGGTTCGACTCAGGTTCATCATGGAATGGTGTCGTGGTCAATCGCCCAGAACTTAAATATCCGGCAGACCTCTACCTAGAAGGTTCTGACCAATACCGTGGTTGGTTCAACTCTTCACTTATCACATCTGTGGCTAACCATGGGGTTGCACCATACAAACAAATCTTGTCGCAAGGTTTTGCCCTTGACGGTAAAGGTGAGAAGATGTCTAAATCTCTTGGAAATACCATTGCTCCAAGCGATGTTGAAACAATTTGGTGCGGAAATCTTGCGCCTCTGGGTAACAAGTGTTGACTCAAGCAACGACGTGCGCATCTCTATGGATATCTTGAGCCAAGTTTCTGAAACTTACCGTAAGATCCGTAACACCCTTCGTTTCTTGATTGCTAACACATCTGACTTTAACCCAGCTGAGGATGCAGTAGCTTACGAAGAACTTCGTTCAGTTGATAAGTACATGACCATCCGCTTTAACCAACTTGTCAAGACCATTCGTGATGCTTATGCAGACTTTGAATTCTTGACAATTTACAAAGCCTTGGTGAACTTTATCAATGTTGATTTGTCTGCCTTCTACCTTGATTTTGCTAAAGACGTTGTTTACATTGAAGGTGCTAAATCACTCGAACGCCGTCAAATGCAAACTGTCTTCTATGACATCCTTGTGAAAATCACCAAACTCTTGACCCCAATCCTTCCTCACACTGCGGAAGAAATCTGGTCATATCTTGAGTTTGAAGCTGAAGAATTCGTTCAATTGTCAGAATTACCAGAAGCTCAAACATTCGCTAATCAAGAAGAAATCTTGGATACATGGTCAGCCTTCATGGACTTCCGTGGACAAGCTCAAAAAGCCTTGGAAGAAGCCCGTAATGCCAAAGTCATCGGTAAATCCCTTGAAGCTCACTTGACTGTTTATCCAAATGAAGTGGTCAAAACTCTACTCGCAGCAGTAAACAGCAATGTAGCTCAACTCTTGATCGTGTCAGACTTGACCATCGCAGAAGGATCAGCTCCAGAAGCTGCCGTTAGCTTCGAGGATGTAGCGTTCACAGTTGAACGCGCTGCAGGTGAAGTATGTGACCGTTGCCGTCGTATCGACCCAACAACAGCAGAACGCAGCTACCACGCAGTCATCTGTGATCACTGTGCAAGCATCGTAGAAGAAAACTTTGCGGACGCAGTCGCAGAAGGATTTGAAGTCAAATAATGCTACCACTAGACCTATGAGTGTCCTTGCGGTTAATAAAAGTCTTTTTGTTAACTGGAAGAGGTGAGGGGAACTACACCCTCTAGGCTAGAACGAAAACTAAAAAAAGCGAACAAAGATAGTTTTCTGCTACTCAGAATTCTTTCTTGTTCGCATTTTTAGTCTAATTACTAATTTTTACCTCTAGCTCAAAAGAAAAAAGAAGAGTAAGTTAATAACTTTGCTTAATGTAATTTCTTAGAAATAAAAAGAAGGCGGTGGGACAGAAATCGATAGACAAAGTCTCGATTTCGTAGTCCCAGCCCTGCGAGGATGATTAGGAGCTTTTTGGAGTCTAAAAGACGAACAAAAAGTTCAATCAGCTACCGCGTCAAAGTTTAATTGCTAATAAAAAGTGAGGTTGGGATCTGTTGTCCCAACCTCTTTTTGAGTTTAAGAAGTGAAAATCTTGTTTGGGGGTTAAAATACGTTCCAAATGAATAGAAAGATAAAAATACAACCCCAAGCGTTGCCTGTTCTCTTTTGAATGACGAGCATACCATAAATCAAGATAAAAACAGACAAAGCCTCTAAAATGGCATGGAGATGAAAGCTAATCATCCCATGAATCATCAGACAGATAAGAGCACAAGTCAAGGCTCCGTAATCAAGCCAAGTCTGATGTGATGGAAAGCGACAGTTAATTTTGTTTGCAATGACAACATAATTAAAACCTTCCCAGAATCCCCAGATAAGTCCAATAAGGAGGAAACCCAAGATATTTGTCGGAAAAGAACTTGCCAGAACTTCTCTGGTTAAGAGGATGGATTGAAAGGGGATATAGGAATGAATCTGTCCCTCTACTGATGAGAAAAAGAAGTAAGGGGAGACAGATAGTAGCCGTCTGAATGAGGGTTGGGAGGAAGTGTTTAGCTAGCAAACCATATTGTTTCCAGCTTTCTTTTCTTCGAATCATTACCACGCTCGTCCCCAATCCAGCAACACAAAACTGGAGAGTTGCGAGAAAAAGAAGACGAATCCAGACGGGAAACTCTGTTTGGTGAGAGAAGTCAAGTATTTGTTTTTGGAAAAGGATGTATCCTATAAACGAAAGAATTGTCAAAATGACAATGATATTGAGGTCTGAATCTGCCTCTTTTTGCTTATCTGTTAGAGTACTTTTTCATCATTTAGCGCTCCTTATCTTATTTTTTTATTATAAAACAATAAGAAATAAAAGGGCAATAAAGAACTGGAAAAGTTTAAGGTTTTGCTATCTCTTTTATTGATTTTGTGATATAATTAACACGTAAAAAAAATTAAGGAGTCTTTCCAAATGGCAAAATTGACTGTTAAAGACGTTGAGTTGAAAGGAAAAAAAGTTCTCGTTCGTGTTGACTTCAACGTTCCTGTAAAAAGATGGCGTGATTACTAATGACAACCGTATCACTGCAGCTCTTCCAACTATCAAGTACATCCTTGAACAAGGTGGACGTGCGATTCTTTTCTCTCACCTTGGACGTGTAAAAGAAGAAGCAGACAAAGCTGGTAAATCACTTGCTCCTGTAGCTGCTGACTTGGCTGCTAAATTGGGTCAAGAAGTTACATTCCTTCCAGGTGTTACTCGTGGTGCTGAATTGGAAGCAGCTATCAACGCTCTTGAAGATGGGCAAGTTCTTTTGGTTGAAAACACTCGTTTTGAAGATGTTGACGGTAAGAAAGAATCTAAAAACGATCCTGAACTTGGTAAATACTGGGCATCACTTGGAGATGGTATCTTCGTAAACGATGCATTCGGTACAGCTCACCGTGCACACGCATCTAACGTAGGTATCTCAGCAAACGTTGAAAAAGCAGTCGCTGGATTCCTTCTTGAAAACGAAATTGCTTACATCCAAGAAGCTGTTGAAGCTCCAGAACGTCCATTCGTGGCTATCCTTGGTGGTTCAAAAGTTTCAGACAAGATCGGTGTTATCGAAAACTTGCTTGAAAAAGCTGATAAAGTTCTTATCGGTGGTGGTATGACTTACACATTCTACAAAGCACAAGGTATCGAAATCGGTAACTCACTTGTAGAAGAAGATAAATTGGATGTTGCGAAAGCTCTTCTTGAAAAAGCAAACGGTAAATTGATCTTGCCAGTTGACTCAAAAGAAGCGAACTCATTTGCTGACTACACTGAAGTGAAAGACACTGAAGGTGAAGCAGTTGACCCAGGTTTCCTTGGTCTTGACATCGGTCCAAAATCTATCGCTAAATTTGACGAAGCTTTGACTGGTGCGAAAACAGTTGTATGGAACGGACCTATGGGTGTATTTGAAAACCCTGACTTCCAAGCTGGTACAATCGGTGTGATGGACGCTATCGTGAAACAACCAGGTGTTAAATCAATCATCGGTGGTGGTGACTCAGCTGCCGCAGCAATTAACCTTGGCCGTGCAGACAAGTTCTCATGGATCTCTACTGGTGGTGGAGCTTCAATGGAGCTTCTTGAAGGTAAGTTCTTCCAGGACTTGCAGCTTTGACTGAAAAATAAGAATATAAAAAAAGAGTCTGGGACAAAAGTTCTAGCCTCTCAATTGTCTTTGTATTGTCGAGCAGGACGCAGTGGTTTAGTGGGCTCTACTACGCTGATTTCATTAGTTTTTACAACCCTACTCAACTGTGCGGAGGTGGGACGACGAAATCGAATTCTAACGAATTACCGATTTCTGTCCCACACTTTTTTTTGCGCTCTTTTAAAGTTTGAGAGTAGCGAGGGATAATTGGACAGAATCCAAAAAAAACAGTAAAATAGAGGAATACCAATCTAAATGAAATTTGAGTGATAATCGTGGAAAAAAGAGACAATCATACAAAAACAGCTATTTGCGGTATTATCAATGTCACCCCAGATTCTTTCTCTGATGGGGGGAAGTTTTTTGCCGTTGAAGAAGCCTTAAAACAAGCTCGAAAATTGATAGCTGAAGGAGCCACTATCTTAGATATCGGTGGGGAATCCACTCGACCTGGAAGTAGCTATGTTGAGATTGAAGAGGAAATCCAACGTGTGGTTCCAGTGATTAAGGCTATCCGTCAAGAAAGTGATGTGCTGATTTCGGTCGATACTTGGAAGAGTCAGGTTGCAGAAGCAGCTCTAAAGGCTGGGGCCCATATAGTCAATGACATTACAGGTCTTATGGGGGATGAGAAGATGGCAGAGGTGGTTGCTAGGGCTGGAGCTCAGGTGGTTATCATGTTCAATCCAGTCATGGCACGTCCTCAGCACCCTAGTTCACTCATATTTCCTCATTTTGGATTTGGAGACCTTTTACAAAGGAAGACTTAGCAGACTTTGAACAACTATCAGTAGAAGAGTTGATGGTAGCCTTCTTTGACCGTGCTCTAAGAAGAGCAGAAAAAGCAGGAATTTCGAAAGGAAACATCATGTTGGATCCTGGGATTGGCTTTGGTTTGACCAAAAAGGAAAATCTCATCCTCCTACGTGATCTTAGAAAATTGCACAAAATGGGCTATCCTATCTTTTTAGGAGTTTCTCGTAAGCGATTTGTCATTAATATCCTTGAAGAAAATGGATTTGAAGTCAATCCAGATACAGAAGCTGGCTTCCGAAATCGTGATACGGCTTCAGCTCATGTAACCAGTATTGCTGCTAGACAAGGTGTGGAAGTGGTGCGCGTGCATGATGTAGCCAGTCACAAGATGGCAGTCGAAATTGCATCAGCCATCCGTCTGGCAGACCATGCGGAAAATTTAGATTTGAAACAGTATAAATAAGATGAATAAAAACGAAACGAATCAGTGGATAGCTAACTACCGGACAGACCAACCGCATTTTGGTTTGGAGAGGATGGTGAAGCTATTAGCCCTACGTGGCAATCCCCATCTGAAACTCCAGGTTATCCATATCGGAGGAACCAATGGTAAGGGGTCTACTATAGCCTTTTTGAAGAATATGTTGGAAAAGATGGGGCTAAGAGTTGGAGTCTTTAGCTCACCCTATCTGATTCATTATACCGATCAGATTGCCATTAATGAGGAATCTATCCCAGAAGCAAGATTAGAGACCTTGATGGTAGACTATCGCTCACTACTTGAGGGGGAGCATGCTCATGATTTGCAGGGAACGACAGAGTTTGAGATTATCACTGCTTTGGCCTATGATTACTTTGCCTCAGAGCAAGTAGATGTGGCCATCATGGAAGTTGGCATGGGTGGACTTTTGGATAGCACTAATGTCTGTCAACCTATGCTAACGGGAATCACGACTATTGGATTAGACCATGTAGCTCTACTGGGTGACACTTTGGGAGAAATAGCAGTACAGAAGGCTGGAATCATCAAGCAAGGAGTACCTCTAGTGACAGGACACATTGTCCCAGAAGCCTTGGATGTGATAGATCAAATTGCAGAGGAAAAACAGGCTGCTAGAATTGTTTATGGAAGAGATTATCAGGTTAGTAATCAAAAGAGTGTGGTGACAGGGGAAGTCTTTGATTATACTAGTTCTCTCAGACAGGGTCGCTTCCAGACTGGCCTGCTTGGTTTGCACCAGATAGAGAATGCTGGGATGGCCATAGCTTTACTTGATATTTTTTGTAAAGAAGATGGTCGAGAACTAGCAAGCAATGACTTGCTTGCTCAAGCCTTGGAAGAAACAAGTTGGCCAGGGCGTTTGGAAATCGTATCAAGAGATCCCTTGCTGATTTGGATGGGGCTCACAATCCCCATGCTATCAAGGCTTTATTGGCAACCTTGCAAGACCGTTTTGCGGATTATCATAAGGAAATCCTCTTTACTTGTATCAAAACCAAGGCCTTGGAGGATATGTTAGACTTATTAGAGACTTTGCCAGATACTGAACTGACCCTCACTCACTTTGAGGATGGTCGGGCAACTGACGAAGCGTTACTAAAAGAATCAGCCTATTCTAGAAATCTCAACTACCAAGATTGGCAGCAGTTTCTAGATCAAAAATTATCAGAAAATGAAGAGAAAAAAACAGTTAGGATTATCACGGGCTCCTTATACTTTTTAGCCCAAGTGAGAACCTACCTAATGGAGAGGAAAAATTAGAATGGATACACAAAAGATTGAAGAAGCTGTAAAAATGATTATCGAGGCAGTTGGTGAGGATGCAAATCGCGAAGGTTTGCAGGAAACACCAGCCCGTGTCGCTCGTATGTACCAAGAGATTTTTTCAGGTCTTGGGCAAACTGCTGAAGAGCACCTGTCAAAATCCTTTGAGATTATCGATGACAATATGGTAGTGGAAAAGGATATCTTTTTCCATACCATGTGTGAACACCACTTCTTGCCATTTTATGGTCGTGCCCACATTGCCTATATCCCAGATGGCCGTGTTGCAGGTTTGTCCAAACTTGCCCGTACGGTTGAAGTCTACTCTAGAAAGCCACAGATTCAAGAGCGTTTGAATATCGAAGTGGCTGATGCCTTGATGGAGTATTTGGGAGCCAAGGGAGCCTTCGTTGTCATTGAAGCAGAACATATGTGTATGAGTATGCGCGGTGTTCGAAAACCAGGAACTGCAACCTTGACAACAGTGGCTCGTGGTCTATTTGAGACAGATAAGGATCTTCGTGATCAGGCTTATCGTTTAATGGGACTATAATACTCTTCGAAAATCAAATTCAAACCACGTCAGCTTCCATCTGCAACCTCAAAACAGTGTTTTGAGCAGACTGCGGCTAGCTTCCTAGTTTGCACTTTGATTGTCATTGAGTATAAAAAGAATCCGCTTTGGGCGGATTTTTCTAGAAAGGACTAGTTATGGACCAATTGAAGATAAAAGATTTGGAAATTTTTGCCTTCCATGGGGTTTTTCCTAGTGAGAAAGAACTGGGGCAGAAGTTTGTCGTTTCAGCCACCCTATCCTATGATATGACCAAGGCTGCGACAGACTTGGATTTAACTGCTTCTGTCCATTACGGAGAACTTTGCCAGCAATGGACGACTTGGTTTCAGGAAGAAAGCGAAGACCTGATTGAAACGGTAGCCTATAAACTTGTAGAGCGTACTTTTGAAACCTACCCTCTCGTTCAAGAGATTGAGCTGGAACTAAAAAAACCTTGGGCACCTATCCATCTACCGCTGGATACTTGTTCAGTAACCATCCATCGCCGCAAACAAAGAGCCTTTTATTGCTCTAGGTAGCAATATGGGGGATAAGACGGCTAATCTCAAGCAAGCTATTGACTATATGCGAGCTCGTGGCATCCATATTCTAAAAGAGTCTAGTGTAATCACGACCGAGCCTTTGGGGTGATGTGGAGCAGGATAGATTTGCCAATCAGGTTATTGAAGTGGAAACCTGGTTGCCTGCTCCAATCTTGTTAGAAAACCTTGTTAGCTATTGAGGCAGAAATGGGTCGGGTCAGAGAGGTTCATTGGGGACCTCGCTTGATTGACCTGGATTTGCTCTTTGTAGAGGACCAGGTCATCTATACAGACGACCTCATCTTGCCTCATCCTTATATTGCTGAGCGCCTCTTTGTTTTAGAGTCTTTACAGGAAATAGCTCCGCATTTTATCCACCCAACACTGAAACAACCGATTCGGCACTTGTACCAAGGATTGAAAAAATAAGAAAACTCTAGTTTCCGAAGTATTTACAGAGGAGACTAGAGTTTTTAAAATAGATCATTTTCTTCAGGGAGGAGAATAGTTTCCTTGCCATCCATATCTAGCACCAGAATTTTTGGTGGGTAGAGTGGATCAAAGGGGTGATTAAAATCAAAGTCAATCGTAGTCGGTAGGTGTTGACTTGAAAAACGGAAAGTGATGGAACCATCATTGTTCAAAAGTCGAAATTCGAGCTCATCTTCTAGTTCAAAAACATGCTTTAAAAAATGATCAATAATATACCAGATAGAGTCGATAACATCATCGGGTAGATTGGTCACAACACCGAAACTGGCGCACCGTCTATGGGAATCTGTAAAAGCCATCCGTTTCTCCTGATTGATTTTCTTATTATCATACTGCAAACTGCTAGAAAAATCAAGAAAAGTCAACTGCTTTTAAAAAGTTGTGAATGTTTTTGAAACTTTTTTCAACGATTCTTCATCAAATGCTTGAAAATGCTTACAATAAGTGGTAGAATGAAAATAGTGGAATCATGAAAACAAAATTTTCAAAGTAGAAAGGAAACGGAATGAATACAGATGATACAGTAACAATTTATGACGTTGCCCGAGAAGCAGGAGTGTCAATGGCGACTGTTAGTCGTGTTGTTAATGGCAATAAGAACGTCAAGGAAAACACTCGCAAGAAGGTTTTAGAGGTCATCGACCGTCTTGATTATCGTCCAAATGCAGTAGCACGTGGTCTAGCAAGCAAGAAAACGACAACAGTTGGAGTCGTCATTCCAGATATCACAAATACTTATTTCTCTACCCTTGCTAAAGGGATTGATGATATCGCGGAAATGTACAAATACAACATCGTCCTTGCCAATAGTGACGAAGATGATGAGAAGGAAGTATCTGTAGTCAATACTCTTTTTTCTAAACAGGTGGATGGCGTTATCTTCATGGGTTATCATTTGACTGAGAAGATTCGCTCAGAGTTTTCACGCTCACGTACTCCTGTGGTTCTCGCGGGGACAGTGGATGTGGAGCACCAACTTCCAAGTGTCAATATTGACTATAAACATGCTACTGTTGATGCAGTCCGCCACCTCTTGAAACGAAATAAAAAAAAATTGCTTTTATTAGTGGACCATTAGTGGATGACATCAACGGGAAAATTCGCTTGGCTGGTTATAAAGATGCTTTGAAAGAAGCGGAAATCAACTACAGTGAAGGTCTTGTTTTTGAATCAAAATACCGTTATGACGATGGTTATGCCTTGGCAGAACGCTTGATTTCTTCCAAAGCAACAGCAGCGATTGTAACAGGCGATGAATTAGCGGCAGGTGTTTTGAACGGTCTTTCTGATAAAGGAATTTCTGTACCAGAAGAGTTCGAAATTATTACCAGTGATGATTCACAAATCGCGCGCTACACTCGTCCAAATCTAACAACCATTGCTCAACCTTTGTATGACCTAGGTGCCATTAGTATGCGTATGTTGACTAAGATTATGCACAAGGAAGAGTTAGAAGAACGTGAAGTTCTCCTACCACATGGTTTGATTGAACGCCGCTCAACTCGAAAAGAATAAGAAAAAGAGGTCGGGATAAAAATGTACTGACCCCAAAAAGTTAGACAATTAATTTAAGCAAAGGATTTAGTTCTGTATTGTACAGGACTAAGTCCTTTTAGTTTTACCTTAATGCGTTTGTTGTTGTAATAATCAATATAGTCTACAATAGCTTGTTCCAAGTGCTCAAGTGACTGAAATGTATTCTCATAACCATAAAACATTTCAGACTTAAGAATGCCAAAGAAAGATTCCATCATACCGTTATCTGGGCTATTCCCCTTACGTGACATAGATTGTTGGATTCCCTTATTCTTTAAAAAATGATGATAGAAGCCGTGTTGGTATTGCCATCCTTGGTCACTATGGAGAATTGTATTTTCGTAATGGTTCTCTGTAAAGGCTTGTTCTAGCATAGCTTTCATTTGCACTAAGTTCGGCGAAGTAGAAAGATTGTAGGAGATAATTTCGCTGTTAAAGCCATCTAAAACTGGCGATAAATAAAGCTTTTGGTTGCTTGCTGGAATGGCAAATTCTGTCACATCTGTGTAACACTTTTGCATTGGTTTGGTTGCTTCAAATTGACGTTGAATAAGGTTATCTGCTTTCTTGCCAATCTCTCCTTGGTATGAAGAATACTTCCGTTTACGACGAATTCGAGCCGTTAAACCAAGTACTTTCATAAGACGCTGCACCTTCTTATGGTTCACTACGAAGCCACGATTTCATAATTCTAGAGTCATGCGACGATAACCGTAATTTCCTTTATGCTCAGTATAAATTGACTGAATTTCAGCTTTAACATCAACATCCTTATCGCTTTGAACCAGCTGTTTTAAGTGATAATAATAAGTTGAACGAGCAAGCTTAATAATCTTTAGAAGAATATCTAGAGAAAACTCTGTTACCAATCCTCGAACAATTTCCGTTTTTCTTCTTGCTCCTTTTCGTCCCTCAATCGGAGTTCTCTCAACTTTTTTAGAATGGCATTCTCCGCTCTCAAATATTTTAATTCTTCCTGAAGTCGCTCTAGCTCTGTCATTTCTTCGGGTTTCTTCTTTGACTTACGTCCCATTTTAGGCGGTCTCCCTCTTGTTTTCTCAACAATAGTATACCCGTTTTTCTTGTATTGTGCCAGCCAATTCGAAAGTAATCCACTACTTGGAAGAGCATAATCCAGAGACACCCTAATTTGCGAACTCCCCTCAAGAAGAACTTTATCAATGATCTCTTGTTTTAGTTCAGGAGAATAGTAACAATTCTTTTCTTTTTTGACGATTTCTATTCCATAACGATCAATCAATTTAATCATGTACTGAAGATTAGAAATGTTTATCCCAAATTGATTTGAAAGTTGTCTAAAGCTCGCTCCTTTCTTTCTTAATTCGTATATTTGAACTTTATCTTCATAAGTTAATTTCATAATAAAAACACCCCAAAAGTTAGATTTTTATGTCTAACTTTTGGGGTGCAGTTCAAAATCCCGACCTCGCTTTTTAGTAGTAAAAACTTTTTAGCCAATAGTTAAAGCATCAAGTTGATGGTAGAAGGCTTTGGGGGTGACTAGAAAACAAGACTTGATCTAGTAATTTCTATCTCACCGACTTTTTTATACTCAATGAAAATCAAAGAGCAAACTAGGAAACTAGCCGTAGGTTGCTCAAAGCACTGCTTTGAGGTTGTAGATGAAACTGACGAAGTCAGTAACCATACCTACGGCAAGGCGACGTTGACGAGGTTTGAATTTGATTTTCGAAGAGTATTATCCTTCCATATAGGCTCGTAATTCATCTCCTGTGAGGCCAGCATTGATAGCAATGAGGAGTTTGAGACGGGCTTTTTGAGCATTGAGCTCTTTGACAAAAAATACACCAGCATTTTGCAGACAAACACCACCACCCTCATAGGCATATACAGGCTCAGCGATACCGTTAAAACAACGAGAAACCAAGGCAATGGGAAGCCCTGCTTGGATAAGGGAGTTTAATTTTCGAGATGTTTCCTTAGGAACATTTCCAGCACCGAAGGCCTGAATGATGAGACCATCCAGTTGATCGACAGGCAGTAAATCAAGGAGTTCTTCTGTCATGCCAGCATAAACAGGGATGATGGGCACCAAACCTTGGATGCTATCTAAATCAAAACGGACACGTGGTTCTGCAGTTTTAAAATAGAGAATTTCTTGTTTCATGATGAGACCTAGTGGGCCATGGGTCGGTGTTTGGAAGGTTCCGACATTCGTGGTATGGGTCTTAGTGACATACTTGGCAGCGTGAATTTCATCATTCATCACAACCAGTACCCCCTTATCAGCGGTCTTGTCATCACTTGCAACACGTAAGGCGCTGAGATAGTTGTAGACGCCATCACTTCCTAGCTCATTGGAGCTTCTCATAGCTCCGGTCAATACGATGGGAATGTGAGGGATTTCCATCGTGTCTAGGAAATAAGCCGTTTCCTCGAGGGTGTCGGTACCGTGTGTGATGACAACGCCATCAAAATTCTTTGCTTCTTGCTTGATTTTGTGATAGAGAGCCAGCATGTGTTTGGGCTTGATATGAGGACTGGGTAAATTTAAAAAATCCAAAGCATGGACTTGGATTCCCTCTAGGGGATTTGAGACATGATTCATAGGGTTATCTGCACTAGTTCTAACAGCTCCCGAGTCATCTGCTTGCATGGAAATGGTGCCACCTGTGTGTAAAACGAGGATTTTCTTAGTCATGATTCACTCACTTTTTCTGAAATAATGGTATAATCATTGTATCATAAAAGAAAGGAATGAGATAGTCATGGAAGTCAAAGCTGTTTTTTTTGATATAGATGGAACATTAGTCAATGATCGAAAGAGTGTTTTGAAATCCACTAAAGAAGCCATCAAGATTGTGAAGGACCAGGGGGTTCTTGTGGGGGTAGCGACCGGACGAGGACCATTTTTTGTTAAGGATTTGATGGATGATTTGGATCTGGATTTTGCAGTTACCTATAATGGCCAATATATCTTTAACAAAGAACGTGTACTTTTTGCAAGTCCGATTGATAAGAGAAGTCTCAGACAAATCATCTCGTATGCCAAGGATAATCGAAAAGAGATTGCCATGGGAACGAGACAAGATGTTGTTGGTTCTCGCATCATGTCCTTTGGGCTCAGCCCTCTGTCACAATTAGTTAGTCGTTTTGTACCTAAATTTTTGACTCGAACAGTCAGTCATTCCTTTAATCGTATGGTCAGTAAGGCCCTTCCTCAAAAGGAAGATGATTTACTAGATTTGATTAACCAACCCATCTACCAGGTTCTCATGTTGATGACACCTGAGGAGTCTAATCAAGCAGCTTCAGAGTTTGAATATCTTAAGTTTACACGAAGCAATCCTTTTGCAGCAGATATCATCAACCAAGGGAATTCGAAATTAGAAGGAATTCGTCGCGTCGGAAAAGAATACGGCTTTGACCTGAACCAAGTTATGGCTTTTGGTGATTCGGATAATGACCTAGAAATGTTGGCTGGCGTTGGGATGTCTGTCGCCATGGGAAATGGTAGTAGTAGTGTTAAGGAAGTAGCCAAACATATCACGACGAGTAACCAAGAGGATGGAATTCATAAAGCCTTGGAGCACTTTGGAGTACTGGCTTCTGAAAAAGTCTTTGTCAGTCGCGACTATCACTTTAATAAGGTCAAGGCCTTCCATCATATGATGGATGAGAGAACCCAGGAGGAACCAAAGGCTTGGGATTTAGAAGGGGCAACCCATCGTGCGGACTTTAAGATTGAAGAATTGGTAGAGTTTGTTCGTGCTGCTAGCAACTCAGACGAGGATTTTCAAGCAGCGGTTGCAGAGATGCATCGAGCCTTGGATAAGGCTGCAACAAAAGTTTCAAAAAAAATTCCAGCCAAGCAGGATTTGATCGGGCAGGTAGATGCCTTGATTGATACTCTGTATTTTACTTATGGAAGTTTTGTATTGATGGGTGTGGATCCAGAACGTATTTTTGAAATTGTCCATCAGGCCAATATGGGCAAGGTTTTCCCAGATGGTAAGGCCCACTTTGATCCAGTAACTCATAAAATCCTTAAACCTGATGATTGGGAGGAGAAATACGCTCCAGAACCAGCTATTAAAAAGGAAATTGAGCGACAGATAAAGGCTTACGAACGCCATAAGGAAAGAGTAAATAAAAAATAGGATGTGGCTAGAGAAAATGCTGTTTTCGTATAAGGGTCTTTTTGGAGTCTGAAAGACCAATAAAAAGACCACTCATCTACTGCATCAAAAGAAACTTTTATAAAAAAACGAGGTCAGGACTTATCCCGACCTCTTGTCTTTTTACTAGTTACAAAGTTTTATCCTTATCTCTAACGACGAGGAGATCAACGCTGGTATGGCGCAAAATGTACTCAGATGAAGAACCAACTAGGAGACGTTCAAAGGCATTGAGTCCCGTTGCTCCGACTAAAATCAAGTCAACATGTTCTTCTTCAGGGATGGTTTTTAGCCAACAGGGTCTTCGGATTGCCCATTTCAATGACTAGCTGAATGTCTGTGACTCCAGCGTCTTTTGCACGCTTTTTCGTATTCTGCCATCAAGTTTTGAGCTTCAAGTTGTAGTTCTTCGTAAACTTCAGCATCAAATGTTGAAACACTTTGAAGGGCACGAGTATCAATCACATGGGCAAGGGTTAATTTTCCTTGGTTACGTAGGGTGATCTGTACTCCCTTGACAAAGGCAAGATCAGCTTCTTTAGAACCATCAATAGCGACCATGATATTTTCATAACGTTGTGTCATAGCAAAAACCTCCTAACATTTTGTCACCTTCATTGTAACCCTTTTCACTAAAAAAGTAAAGTAAAAAACGATGGAAAAGGAAGTAGGTTTTGATTTTAGATAGGCGTTTGGTATAATGAAAACAGAAATAAATCAAGAGGACTCGTCATGACAAAAATTGCAGTACTATCAGATATACATGGAAATACAACTGCTCTGGAGGCTGTACTAGAAGATGCTCAAACGGCAGGAGTTGATGAATATTGGCTCTTGGGAGATATCCTGATGCCAGGAACAGGACGGAAACATATTCTCCAGAGATTGGACACTTTACCCATTACTCTTAGAGTTCTGGGAAATTGGGAGGAGAGCTTATGGCGAGCCTGTCATCGTAAGTTAGATGAAACTAGACCTAGCCATCGTTATCTCTTGCGCCAGTGTCAGTATATCATGGAAGAAATTAGTAGTCAGGAGATTGAGGCACTGCAGGACTATCCTTTGCAAGTGCATCGCCAGTTTGGAGATCTGAAGCTAGGGATTAGTCATCACTTGCCTGATAAAAACTGGGGGCGAGAATTGATTCATATGGGAAAACAAGAGGATTTTGATCGTCTTGTCACCAATCCAGATTGCGATATTGCCATTTATGGTCATATCCATCAGCAGTTTCTTCGTTATGGTAGTGGTGGTCAGCTTATCCTGAACCCAGGCTCGATTGGTCAACCCTTCTTTTTATCTGAGAATTTACGCAAAGACTTGCGTGCCCAATACATGATCTTAGAATTTGACGAAAAAGGTTTAAAAGATGCTGATTTTCGTCGTGTTGATTATGATATTGAGGCAGAATTACAGCTAGCAAAAGACTTACAATTACCCTACTTTCAAGTCTATTATGAAAGTTTGGTTAATGGGATTCACCATACCCACAATCAGGACTTGTTGCACGAAATCGCTCAGAGTCAAGGACATGATGTTGAATTGGATGACTGGCTTAGTGGTAACTCTTGACATTACAACTAGAAGAGATATAATAAACATAAGAAAAAGAAGGAACTAATCTGACGAAAAAAGGAGAAGAGGATGCAAATTTCAAGTCGATTTACCATTGCGACACATATGTTGGTAATCATTGCCCTAAAAGGGAAGGAAAGCAAGGTGACTAGTGATTTTCTAGCTAGTAGTGTTGGAGTCAATCCGGTTATTATCCGAAAAACTTTATCCCAACTGAAAAAAGCAGACTTGATTTCCGTCGCGCGTGGAACTGGAGGGGCAGAAATTATCAAAAATCTTGAGGATATCAGTCTTTTGAATATTTATCAAGCAGTCGAGTGTCTTGGTAAGACAGGTCAACTCTTCAGTTTCCATGACAATCCAAATCCAAATTGCCCAGTTGGAGCTCATATTCATGATGTTTTGGATCAAAAATTGGAGAGAATCCAGCAAGCTATGGAGGCTGAACTTGGTCAGACCAGTCTTGCCCAAGTAGTAGCAGATGCAGAAGCAAGAATCTAAAGTTAAGAGGACCTTAGTTCCTCTTTTTCTATGTGGATAATGATGATAAAATATAGCCATAAAGAAGGAAAAAATGTATCTCGTTATAGGAATTTTATTAGCCTTTATCCGTGAATATGTAGCTCTGTGTGTGAAATTGAAAGTGGCTCTTTATATTTCTTTCTACGGATTATTATTCTTAGCCCTGCTATTTTTTTATACAAAGGGAATTATTTGGTAATAAAAGTCACTATTTTTAACTCGCTCATGTAAAAAAAGCAAGAATTTTTTTAGTTCTTGCTTTTTTTACATGTCTTTCTATCAAGTTGCTGGATTTATAGAAATCTTGGTTTATTTTTCCTTTCTTGATTTGAGGAAACTTCCAAGTCCTAGGAATGTGAGGAGACCAATTCCTGCAAGAACAAGAGTAGATTGTTTTTCAGTACCTGTGTTTGGCAGGACTTTTTGAGACAGAGTCTCTACAACAGTTTCTTGAGTTTTAGGTTTTGCAGCTAGGTTTTGGGCTTGACTTTGGTCGGCTTCCAAGCTAGAAAGATCAAATTCTGGCTTTTCTTCCACAGTTGGAGCGACAATGGCACCACCTTGGGACAAGCGGAGAACCACAGCAGTGAGAGCGCTCACTTTCAAGCCTTTTTCTGTCCATGCCAGTCCTTGAGGGTTGGCAATTCCTACTGGTCCAGCTTGGTTTTCATCAGCCAAGACTTCGGCCTTTCTCAAGTGAGCAAAGGCAGTTCCTAAGTTGAATTCGCGAGCCTTATCATCAGCATTGACAAAGACTGCGTAGACATCTCCATTTGGAGCAGTGATTTGGTAGCCGATGACTACATCTTCATTTTCAACCCCATTTTGTCCTGGGACAGTAATGAGGCGGACACGCTCCTTGATATCTTTAAGACTCTTAAGTCGGAAGGCATCTGTAGATTGACGAAGGGCAATCAAACCTTTCATGTAGTCACGGCTCTTGGCATTTTCAGGGAAAGCTTTACCATCTGTAGCTTTAGTCCAGTCAAACTTGTTGACAGCATCGCTAGAGTCATAAGAGTCATGGATGAAGTAAGGATAGACAAATGGATTGCCATCTTTATCACGCAACAAGTGAGACTTGTTTGGAACCTTATCTTCAGGAACAGGAGTCTTATAGGCTGGATCAAGGAATTGTTTGGTACGTCCGTACTCTTGACCAGAGTGGATAAATGGTGTTCCTTGTGCTGTTAAGACCATGAGGTTTCCAAGTCGTAAGCGACGATGGATTTCCGCATAGTTTTCAGCCTTGCTTGGGTCTTTTTTGATAGACTGGGCAATGATGTCAAAGAGGGTCAAGTTGTCATGGGCTGCAATATACTGAATAACATCTCCTGGGTTGTCCGCTTCAAAGTTGGTTGGCTGAGCAATGAGGTTTTTAAAGATGGTATTGATATCACGTTTGCCACCTGTGATAAAGGCAGGTTGACCTTCGTTTGGATAACCAGACTTGAGGTTGTTACGGATGTCATCTGAAAATACAGCAACAGTATCTGTGTGTTTCATCCAATCTTGGTCAGCAGCTTTAGTAGGCGTATTTTCATCACCAGCATAGGTTCTCCAACCTTCACCTAGCATGATAAGGTTTGGATTGAGGGCGCGTGCAGCCTTATAAGCTTCTTCGACAGAAGCTGCATCATGATCTCCCATCATATCGAAACGGAAACCATCTACTTTATAGGTTTCAACCAGATACTTGATAGAGTCTACCATGACGCGTTTAGACATGTAGTGGGTTGTTCCTAGACGACCACCACCAAAGCTAGTACGAGGTGCTCCGTCTGCATCCATGAAGTGGTAGTAGTTTGGCTCAAGGTCTTCAAAGATATCGACATTGGCAGTATGGTTGTAAACTACGTCTAAGATAGCACCCATGCCACGTTTATGGATTTCGTTGACAAGGTTCTTAAATTCTGCGATACGTTTTTCTGGATCCTTAGGATTGCTTGAGTACATACCAGTCAATGAGAAGTAGTTTTGAGGGTCATAACCCCAGTTGTAGTTGCTATCGCTTGAAGCATAGGCGGACAAGCGTTCTTGGTTCTTCAATTCATTGACAAAGTAGTAGGACAAGACTGGAAGGAGCTGGATATGGGTCACGCCCAAGTCTTTTAGGTAGTCTAGTTTTTCGATAAAGGCTTCAAAAGTACCAAATGGCTTAGTCAAATCTTTTGCGATGGCAGGATCTGAAGTGAAGTCACGAACGTGAGCCTCGTAGATAACAGCATCTTCGCGAGATTTGAAATTGCGAATCTTACCATAAGTCAAGTCTTGCGGCCCTAGTTTTGACGGGTCTACAAAGGCAGCTTTAGCAACTTTATGGGCAGCGTCTGTTTGCTAGATCGCTGTTCCAAGCTGCCAGAGATTTAGCATAAGGATCTAGTGCGAGAACAGTCTTGCCTTGGCGCTCGATTTGATAGTGGTAGTAGTAGCCAGTGTAGTTGCTGATGCCAAGTCCTGAATTCTCATCCAGAGTTTGTTTCCAGGTTCCTTTTTCTCCTTTTTCAAGAGCGACGGTTCCGACAACTTTTTCAGGATCTTTTTTATCGTAGACGACAACGGAAACTTTATCAGCACTTGGAGACCAGAGGGTCAAATCAACACGTTTGCCATCTTCTTTAAGATTTGCACCGAGTGGGCCGTCGTAACTGTAAGTCTCGTCTTTGAGACGCCAGCTAGAACGAGTTGTAAAACGGTCTGAATCATAGGCAACTGTATATGGGTTTTGAGTGTCAGAAAAATCACCGATGTAGGTTACCTTCTTACCTGCTTCATCGATTGTAACATCGGAGATAGCCACTTTATTCCCTTGGTGGTCCGTAATACTTGAACGTTTGATGATATCCTCTTTCTTGGCTCCAACTAGTGTAGAGAAACTACTTTCAATACGAGATTTTGCCACATGTTGGGCACCAGTCATACGGATATCGTGTACATAGTAAGGGTTGGTGTAGATGGTTTCGTCATCATCCTTAAGGAAGATTTGACTGTGGTTTTTCAGGTCAGTAAATTTATAATCTTCTTTTCTGATTTTCACATCATCGCCTTTCTTGCTCTCATCTAATAGTAAAAATCCAAATTCTCTCGCTGCTTCATTGAGCGGAATATCGATGTAACGGCCGTGTTTTCCACTTGCAGTAAAGTCTGTACCGTCAGGCCATTCTCCACTACTTGGAGTCTTCACATCTCCCCAGTACCAGAGAGATTTCTTGTCATAGTTGCCATCGGTGCGGAAATAGTTGACGCGGATCGTTCCCGCTGGCTGAGGTTGGTAGTTGTGGACTTTGTAGTCCTCATCTAGCCAAGCTTCATTCATCTTTGGAGAGAGGCGCTCTACTGAACGATCTCCAGTAAGGTTGTCCCCTTTGGTGTTGTTAATGAGGAAGCTGACTTTCTTGGCTTGTTCATTTTTGAGTTTGACATCTAGGTAGTAGCCGTAGTCGTCTTTCTTGGCATCCTTGAAAGACTGGGCGCCATTTGGCCAGTTCTCAGATGGTTTTTCAACATCATCCCAAGTCCAAAGTCCTTGTGAATCTTGGTTTTCTTGAGGAAGTTTTTTGACGTGGATACGGAAGTAGTTGTCTACAATTGGAGTTTCAGATACAGTGTCTGCTGGCGAAGCTTTCTCAACGGCTAGACTTGATACTTCTGTTTTCTCGTCTTTATTGTTTGGAAGGCTTGGAGTAGCTTCAGTTATAGTTGTTTCAGAAACTGCTACTGGTTCAGATGTTTTAGACTCTAGGGAAGCGTTTGCATCTTTGTGGTCCAAAATAGGCATTTTTTCCTCAGCTTGGCTGGTTTCTGTACTAGCTGGGTCCGCACTAATAGCGCTTACATTTTCTTGCGTGCCAAGACTAGTTTCAGCTGCAGATACAGAAGGTGCTGTTAGGGCAAGGAGGATAAAGCTTGCTCCAATAAGGACAGAGCCAGTTCCGTTTTTCAGAGAACGGATACTGTAAACCATTTTTTTATCTGGTTGAGATGACGTGTTTTTCATAGACACTCTCCTATCATTTATTTCTATCCTAGTATAGCATGGAGTAAAAATTTATGCAATCGTTTTCTCGAAATATATAAAAAGAAAAAGCTCCTTTTTGGGGAGCTAGATCAATTTAAAGTTTGCTGACTGAAATCTTATTGAGTTCGGTAATGACTTGTAGATTAGCCATGCGACCAATATTAATTAAATTTGGATGTTTTAGCCCATCAATGTCGAAGTTTGTCAGAATAGCATCATAATCAGCTGCCATTATTTCATCTACATTGAGCGTTTCTTTATCCCAAGTCTCAAACTGGATATTTTTAGATGTATAGAATTTATAAAGAGAGATTAGAGCTCGTGGATGTGCAAAGTCAAACTCACTTAAAACAAGAACACGGACCTTAACTTGAACGTTTAATAGTTGTTCAATCAAATCTGAAGCGTGGGTCAAAAGAGTATAAACGAGATGAATAACAGCGTGTGCATGTTCTTTTTGTCCCAAGTTAGATTTATAACGCATCATTTCGAAAACAGCTGATTCGTAAAATTTAGGGAAGAACTTTTTGATTTTATTAAGAGCGTAGGATTTGTTATGAGAAATGATAGATTCTGAGTTGATTTCTTGACGCTCAAGAAGAGCAGTATTGTGTAAGTGCCATACTAGCACATCTGTATTTGAAAAGTGGACACCAAACTCACGAGTAAGGTTATCTAGGACATCTCTAGCCGCGTGGTAAGAGTGATCGACTTGCTTATCAACTGAACGTGCAGCTAGAAATTCTTCAACTGTAAAGAAAATCCCTTTTTGAGTGTAAGAGTCGAAAGCTGTCCTAAAGTCTCGTGATTGATTTCGATATTCAGGCGCTTAGCTAGAGGTTCAAGTTGGGATTGGGACTCAGAAAATTGATCACATATAGGAAGAATCTTTGAAGAATCAGCTACAGTTTTAATGGTAGCACCTATTTTAAATCGATGCAGATTAACGGCTGTTTGTGTCTCTATCTGGAACAAGTTTGCATAAGTAGCAGGGAAACCTGTCAAGTTAATAAAGAAAGAAACAAAATCTTCTATATCTTTTTTAGAATCAGAAAATGGCCACTTGAAGTAACCATATGCTTCATGGAAATACTGGGCGAAGAAGAAGCGGATATCTCTCTCATCTCCAATGATAGAGATTGGTGTTACCTTAAGTTTGAACCGATATTTGTTCTGCAAGATACTATTGATCTCAGCGACCTTTTTTCGAAGTGAAGGGAGTGAGACATCAAGGGTTTGGGCCAGATGTTCATAGGTAAAGGGTTCCTCTAATAGGAAGAAAGCCTTTAAAACTTGAAAGTTTGAAGAATCTTGTAAAACGTGGCGATAAATTCGTTCAATGCCTAAATTTCCATTGTTAGCTAGTCGGATGCCAGCAGTTGAAGACTGTATCTCAAAGCAAGAAAGAATGTCACGCATCTCCTTGATATCACTTTTAATGATACGCGAGTTGATACCGAGTGTTTCTGCAAGAGGATCTAGGTGAATCCAGCTTGGATTTTCAAACAGATATTCTAAAATTCTTAATTGTCTTTGCTCTTTTTGAGTTAATAGTTCTCTCATGAATCAGTCCTCCTGTAATATATTTGATTATAATGAACAAAAAAATTATATTTTTTTGATATTTGTTATTATATCACAAGTGTTTTAAAAAAACAAAAGGAAATGGCTGAACTGATTCATCTTATATTTTTGCAAATATAAATTTTGTTTTTTTCTCTTTTTGTATCGATAAAGATAAAAAAATAGCAAAATGATTGACTAAGTTAAAAGAGTTTGTTTTATAATGTTAAATGTATGTTAAAGACATGCTATTATTTTTAAAATTAGGAGAAAAGATTCATGTATTTTAATCGCAAAAATGCAGAACAAAAGAATTGGCGTATGATCAAAAAAGGAAAACATTTCCTTTTCGGTTGTTCGCTTGTTTTTGCGGTTGGGGCAGCATTAGTAGCTCCATCAGTTAAAGCAGATGCAGTAGACGCTAAGCCAGAAGCTAGCTCTACAACAGAGGGGATTAAGCCAGTTGCAGCTGAAGAGAATGCAACTTATGCAGCACCAGCTGTAGAAGTAGCTCCAGCAGCAGTAGCTGAAGAAAAAGTTCAAACTACTCAAAATTCTAAAGAAGAACCAGTAGTAACGACAGAAAAAGCTAAGGAAGCAGATAGCATCCAAGCTCCAGAAGTGACAGTGGTCTACAATCCATCAGCACTTACTGATGAAGAAAAAGCAAAAGTAGTAGCAGCTGTTAAGGCAGCTAACTCTGCAGCGACTGATATTCAAGTCCAAGCAGACGGATCAGTAGTTGTTACTTTTGCAGATGGTTCAAGTGCACGCTTGTCAGCAGCTCAAACTATTAAAGATGGTTCTCAAGTAGCTAAACCACGTAGAGCACGTGCGGCAGTAGCGGCTCCAGTCATCACTTCAAACCTTGATGGAAAAGGAAGTTCTGCAACGGATGTAACTGTCCAAGCACCAGCAGGTTCAACTGTTAAACTCTACAATACTGATGGTGTTGTTATCGGTGAAGCAGTAGCAAATGCTCAAGGAGTGGCTACAGTTACGCCAACAAACAGCCTTCCTGTAGGCGAAATCACAGCTACAGCTACACCAGCAGGCGGAAGTGAGTCACCTAAGAGTGCACCTGTAACAGCGACACGACCAACATTGACAACTGTGGAAGGTGGTGTTTCAAGAGGGAACGATAGTGATAATACCCAACTACTCGTTACCAAATCACACATCACTGTTTATCCAGGTGAATCTGTTAAGATTGGTGTTGTAGCAGTATCTCAAGAGATGGAAAACTTTTCGGTTCCTAAAAATCCAGACGGTGTCAAGGGCTTGCTACCTACAGGTGTTTACCTAAAGACAGCTGGGACAGAGACCTATAAAAGACGTAATAACGGATACGGAGGTACTGTTGCTTGGGACCAACCAGCAGGTGATACTGTTGTGACCTTCGCAGTTAGAAGTAAGAATAATGTAGTTGTAACGAGAGACCTGAAAGTTACCGTTTTGGAACTTACTAAGAAGCTTGATGCTGTTCCAGGTGAAAAAGTAGAAGTTGCTGATCTTAACAATGTTTCTGAAGACGAGAAAAATAAAATTATCGCAGCAACTAAAAAAGCAAATGCAAGTTTCCCTCCAGGCACTTTATATAATGTTGATCAAAGAGGAAATCTTGTCGTTACATATCCTGATAAATCAACAGATAAGATTGACGCTTCATATCTAGTTACTCCATCAAATAAACCTGCTGATACTAATAAGCCAGCAGGCCAAGCGCCAGAGATCACTTCAGATCTATCAGGTAAAGCAAGTACGCCAACTGATGTGACAGTTAAAGCAGAACCTGGTTCTACAGTGAAGCTTTACAATAATGACGGAGTTGTGATCGGCGAAGCCGTAGCAAACGATCAAGGTATTGCTACTATCTCTCCAATTAATAGTCTTCCAGAAGGACAAATTACAGCGACAGCTACACCAGCAGGTGGAAGTGAATCTCCTAAGAGCACTCCGATTACAGCGACTCGTGCAGAAAAGCCTGAAGTGGACGGAGGTGTTTCAAGAGGAAACGATAATACCCAACTTCTCGTTACCAGATCACATATCACTGTTTATCCAGGTGAATCTGTTAATGTTGGTGTTACAGCAGCATCTAATGCGATTCAAAACTTCTGGGTTCCTAAAAATCCAGACGGTGTCAAGGGCTTGCTACCTACAGGTTATTACATATCGACAGCTGGAACAGATACCATTAGACAACGTTCAGCCGGATACGGAGGTACTGTTGATTGGGACCAACCAGCGGGTGATACTGTTGTGACCTTCGCAGTTAGAAGTAAGAAAAATGCAGTTGTAACGAGAGACCTGAAAGTTACCGTTTTGGAACTTACTAAGAAGCTTGATGCTGTTCCAGGTGAAAAAGTAGAAGTTGCTAATCCTAACAATGTTAGCGAAGATGAAAAAAATAAGATTATCGCAGCAACTACAAAAGCAAATGCAAGTTTCCCTCCAGGTACTACATATAGTGTCGATGAAAAAGGAAACCTTGTCATTACTTATCCTGATAAATCTACAGATAAGATTGCAGCAGCATACTTAGTTACTCCAGCTGCTAGGGAAACAGACAAGTACACACCAACAGCTAAAAATCAAACTGTTAAACAAGGTGAAACACCAGACGCTAAAAACTCAATCGCCAATGCTGGTGAACTTCCAAGTGGTACTACCTTTGCTTATAAGACACCAGTAGATACAGCAACCAAAGGTGAAAAAGACGCGATAGTAGTAGTTACTTATCCCGATAAGTCAACTGATGAAGTTCCAGTTAAAGTAACTGTAAAAGATCCACGTAGCGATGCAGATAAGAACGATCCAAAAGCTAAAGCTCAAGACATTTACAAGGGTTCAACACCAGACGCTAAAGGCTCAATCGACAATGCTGATGACCTTCCATATGGTACTAGCTTTGCTTATAAGACGCCAGTAGATACAGAAACACCAGGTGAAAAAGACGCGACAGTAGTTGTAACATACCCAGACGGATCTAAAGATGAAGTTCCAGTTAAGGTGACTGTAGAAGATCCAGATAAGACATCTGCAGAAAACAACACTCCAACAGCTAAAGATCAAACTGTTAAAGTTGGTGAGGAACCAAAAGCAGAAGCTTCAATCGGAAACTTTGACAAACTTCCTAAGGGAACAAAAGCAGAGTTCAAGACACCAGTAGATACAACAACACCAGGTGAAAAAGACGCGATAGTAGTAGTTACTTACCCAGATTCGTTAACTTATGAAGTTCCAGTTAAGGTTACTGTAAAAGATCCACGTAGCGATGCAGATAAGAACACCCCAGTAGCGAAGGATCAAAGTGTTAAACCAGGTGATAAACCAAACGCTAAAGATTCAATCGGCAACGTTGGAGACCTTCCAGAAGGAACAACCTTCGAGTTCAAGACACCAGTAGACACAACAACAGAAGGCGACAAAGACGCTATCGTAGTTGTAACGTACCCAGATGGCTCTAAGGATGAAGTTCCAGTTAAAGTAACTGTTAAAGATCCACGTAGCGATGCAGATAAGAACACTCCCAGTAGCGAAGGATCAAAAGTGTTAAACCAGGTGATAAACCCAAACGCTAAAGATTCAATCGGCAACGTAGGAGATCTTCCAGAAGGAACTAAAGTTTCGAGTTCAAGACACCAGTGGACACAACAACAGAAGGCGACAAAAGACGCGACAGTAGTGGTAACGTACCCAGATGATCTAAAGGATGAAGTTCCAGTTAAAGTAACTGTAAAGATCCACGACAGATGCAGATAAGAACACCCCAGTAGCGAAAGATCAAACTGTTAAACCAGGTGATAAACCAAACGCTAAAAGATTCAATCGGTAACGTAGGGTGATCTTCCAGCAGGAACTAAAGTTTGAGTTCAAGACACCAGTAGATACTACAACAGCAGGTGACAAATGACGCTAGTAGTCGTTGTAACATACCCAGATGGTTCTAAGGATGAAGTTCCCAGTTAAGGTAACTGTAAAAGATCCACGAAAACATCTGATGCAGATAAGAACACTCCCAGTAGCGAAAGATCAAAACGTTAAACCAGGTGAGAAACCCAAACGCTAAAGATTCAATCGGTAACGTAGGGTGATCTTCCAGAAGGAACTAAAGTTTCGAGTTCAAGACACCAGTGGACACAACAACAGCAGGTGACAAAAGACGCGACAGTAGTGGTAACATACCCAGATGGATCTAAAGGATGAAGTTCCAGTTAAAGTAACTGTAAAAGATCCACGACAGACGCAGATAAGAACACTCCCAGTAGCGAAAGATCAAACTGTTAAACCAGGTGATAAACCAAACGCTAAAGATTCAATCGGTAATGTAGGGTGATCTTCCAGAAGGAACTAAAGTTTCGAGTTCAAGACACCAGTAGACACAACAACAGAAGGCGACAAAAGATGCGACAGTAGTGGTAACATACCCAGACGGATCTAAAGGATGAAGTTCCAGTTAAGGTAACTGTAAAAGATCCAGGAAAAACATCTGATGCAGATAAGAACACTCCCAGTAGCGAAAGATCAAAAGCGTTAAACCAGGTGAGAAACCCAACTGCTAAAGATTCAATCGGTAATGTAGGTGATCTTCCAGAAGGAACTAAGTTTGAGTTCAAGACACCAGTGGACACAACAACACCAGGTGACAAAAGACGCGACAGTAGTGGTAACATACCCAGATGGATCTAAAGATGAAGTTCCAGTTAAAGTAACTGTGACCAGACAGACGCAGATAAGAACACTCCCAGTAGCGAAAGATCAAACTGTTAAACCAGGTGATAAACCAAATCTGCTAAAGATTCAATCGGTAATGTAGGTGATCTTCCAGAAGGAACTAAGTTTGAGTTCAAGACACCAGTGGACACAACAACACCAGGTGACAAAAGCACGCAACAGTCGTTGTAACATACCCAGATGGATCTACAGGATGAAGTTCCAGTTAAAGTAACTGTAAAAGATCCAGAGAAAAACATCTGATGCAGAAAAACAACACTCCCAGTAGCGAAAGATCAAAAACGTTAACAAGGGAGAAACTCCAAACGCTAAAGGATTCAATCGGTAACGTAGGAGATCTTCCAGAAGGAACTAAAGTTTGAGTTCAAGACACCAGTGGACACAACAACACCAGGTGAAAAATCACCAGTAGTAGTTGTAACATACCCAGATGGTTCTAAAGATGAAGTTCCAGTTAAGGTAACTGTAAAAGATCCAGAGAAAACATCTGATGCAGATAAGAACACTCCAGTAGCGAAAGAGCAAAACGTTAACAAGGGAGAAACTCCAAACGCTAAAGGATTCAATTGGCAACGTAGGAGATCTTCCAGAAGGAACTAAGTTTGAGTTCAAGACACCAGTGGACACAACAACACCAGGTGAAAAAGATGCGACAGTAGTGGTAACATACCCAGACGGATCTAAAGATGAAGTTCCAGTTAAAGTAACTGTAAAGATCCAGACAGACGCAGATAAGAACACTCCAGTAGCGAAAGATCAAACTGTTAAACCAGGAGATAAAACCATACTGCTAAAGATTCAATCGGTAATGTAGGTGATCTTCCAGCAGGAACTAAAGTTTGAGTTCAAGACACCAGTGGACACAACAACACCAGGTGACAAAGCACGCAATCAGTCGTTGTAACATACCCAGATGGATCTACAGAAGAAGTTCCAGTTAAAGTAACTGTAAAAGATCCAAGTGCACCAGCTACAGACGCAGAAAAGAACACTCCAGTAGCGAAAGATCAAACTGTTAAACCAGGAGATAAACCAAATGCCAAAGATTCAATTGGTAATGTAGGTGATCTTCCAGAAGGAACTAAGTTTGAGTTCAAGACACCAGTGGACACAACAACACCAGGTGACAAAAGATGCGACAGTAGTGGTAACATACCCAGATGGTTCTAAGGATGAAGTTCCAGTTAAAGTAACTGTTAAAGATCCACACAGACGCAGAAAAGAACACTCCAGTAGCGAAAGATCAAACTGTTAAACCAGGTGAAAAACCAAAAGCAGAAGATTCAATTGACAACCTCAAGGATCTTCCTAAGGGTACAACAGTAGCCTTCAAGGATCCAGTAGATACAACAACACCAGGTGACAAAGCACCAACAGTCGTTGTAACATACCCAGATGGATCTACAGAAGAAGTTCCAGTTAAAGTAACTGTGAAAAGATCCAAGTGCACCAGCTACAGACGCAGAAAAGAACACTCCAGTAGCGAAAGATCAAACTGTTAAACCAGGAGATAAACCAAATGCCAAAAGATTCAATTGGTAATGTAGGTGATCTTCCTAAGGGTACAACAGTAGAGTTCAAGACACCAGTGGACACAACTACTCCAGGTGAAAAAGATGCGACAGTCGTTGTAACTTACCCAGATGGTTCTAAGGATGAAGTTCCAGTTAAAGTAACTGTTGAAGAACCAACTAATAAAGTCGTTAAAGACCCAACAGTAACACCAGTTGTAGATCCAAACAACTTGACTGATGCGGAGAAAGCTAAGGTAGCTGACGAAGTTAAGAAAGCTAACCCAACAGCAAGCAAGGTTGAAGTAGGTAACGACGGTACTGCAACTGTTACTTATCCAGATGGAACAAGCGCAGTAATTCCAGCAGATAAGACAGTTAAGAAATCAGATGATAAAGCCGTTAAGGATCCAGCAGTAACACCAGTTGTAGATCCAAGCAACTTGACTGATGCCGAAAAAGCTAAGGTAGCTGATGAAGTTAAGAAAGCTAACCCAACAGCAAGCAAGGTTGAAGTAGGTAACGACGGTGTTGCAACTGTTACTTATCCAGATGGAACAAGCGCAGTAATTCCAGCAGATAAGACAGTTAAGAAATCAGATGATAAAGCCGTTAAGGATCCAGCAGTAACACCAGTTGTAGATCCAAGCAACTTGACTGATGCGGAGAAAGCTAAGGTAGCTGATGAAGTTAAGAAAGCTAACCCAACAGCAAGTAAGGTTGAAGTAGGTAACGACGGTACTGCAACTGTTACTTATCCAGATGGAACAAGCGCAGTAATTCCAGCAGATAAGACAGTTAAGAAATCAGATGATAAAGCCGTTAAGGATCCAGTGGTAACACCAGTTGTAGATCCAAGCAACTTGACTGATGCCGAAAAAGCTAAGGTAGCTGACGAAGTTAAGAAAGCTAACCCAACAGCAAGCAAGGTTGAAGTAGGTAACGACGGTACTGCAACTGTTACTTACCCAGATGGAACAACAGCTGTTATTCCAGCAGATAAGACAGTTAAGAAATCAGATGATAAAGTCGTTAAGGATCCAGCGGTAACACCAGTTGTAGATCCAAGCAACTTGACTGATGCCGAAAAAGCTAAGGTAGCCGACGAAGTTAAGAAAGCTAACCCAACAGCAAGCAAGGTTGAAGTAGGTAACGACGGTACTGCAACTGTTACTTACCCAGATGGAACAACAGCAGTAATTCCAGCAGATAAGACAGTTAAGAAATCAGATGATAAAGTCGTTAAGGATCCCAGCGGTAACACCAGTTGTAGATCCAAGCAACTTGACTGATGCGGAGAAAGCTAAGGTAGCTGACGAAGTTAAGAAAGCTAACCCAACAGCAAGCAAGGTTGAAGTAGGTAACGACGGTACTGCAACTGTTACTTACCCAGATGGTACAACAGCTGTTATTCCAGCAGATAAGACAGTTAAGAAATCAGATGATAAAAAGGCGTACTAAGGATCCCAGCAGTAACACCAGTTGTAGATCCAAGCAACTTGACTGATGCGGAGAAAAGTTAAGGTAGCTGATGAAGTTAAGAAAGCTAACCCAACAGCAAGCAAGGTAGAAGTAGGTAACGACGGTACTGCAACTGTTACTTATCCCAGATGGAACAAGCGCAGTAATTCCAGCAGATAAGACAGTTAAGAAATCAGATGATCAAAAGTCGTTAAGGATCCCAGCAGTAACACCAGTTGTAGATCCAAGCAACTTGACTGATGCGGAGAAAGCTAAGGTAGCTGATGAAGTTAAGAAAGCTAACCCAACAGCAAGCAAGGTTGAAGTAGGTAACGACGGTACTGCAACTGTTACTTACCCAGATGGTACAAGCAGCTGTTATTCCAGCAGATAAGACAGTTAAGAAATCAGATGATCAAAAGTCGTTAAGATCCCAGCGGTAACACCAGTTGTAAATCCCAAGCAACTTGACTGATGCCGAAAAAGCTAAGGTAGCTGACGAAGTTAAGAAAGCTAACCCAACAGCAAGCAAGGTTGAAGTAGGTAACGACGGTACTGCAACAGTAACCTATCCCAGATGGTTCAAGTCGCAGTCATGCCAGCAGATAAGACAGTTAAGAGATCAGATGATTCAAATGGCGTTAAGATCCCAGCAGTCACACCAGTAGTAGATCCATCAGCTCTGACTGATGCCGAGAAAAGCTAAGGTAGCTGACGAAGTTAAGAAAGCTAACCCAACAGCAAGCAAGGTAGAAGTAGGTAAACGACGGTACAGCAACAGTAACCTTCCCAGATGGTTCAGTAGCAGTCTTGACTCCAGCAGAGAAGACAGTGAAAGAAGCTGATTCAAATGGCGTTAAGAACCCAGCAATCACACCAGTAGTGAACCCATCAGCTCTTACAGATGCCGAAAAAGCTAAGGTAGCCGACGAAGTTAAGAAAGCTAACCCAACAGCAAGCAAGGTAGAAGTAGGAAACGACGGTACAGCGACAGTAACCTTCCCAGATGGTTCAGTAGCAGTCTTGACACCAGAGAAGACAGTGAAAAAAGCAACTAAAGAGTCATCTGCTAACCCAGCATCTAAGAAAGCTGGAGCGAAAGAATTGCCAAATACTGGTACAGAGCAATCTAACGCTTCAGTTGGTCTAGCACTACTTGCAGCAGCGACAGGTGGACTTCTCTTCGCTAAAAAACGCAAGGAAGAAGAGTAAAACATTACTCTGATAAAGCAAACTTGAGAATCTTGATTCTATGAGTTTGCTAGAAAAACCGTAAGAAGAAATTCTTACGGTTTTTTTGATAGATAAAGATTAGGAGAATGGTGAAATGTCAGTCTTACAGATCTTTGAAATGCTAAAAATTCAATTGAATAGCTGTTCAATGTATATGTTATTTTCTATAGAAGAAAACTTAATGTTGACATCTTTTAAGTATCTTGATGTAACATTGTAAACTTGTATGAGAGACAGAAAAAACGTTGATATTATCAACGTTTTTTTAATATAATGGAGCCGGTGGGAGTCGAACCCACGTCCAAACACCTGCTAACATATTTGTCTACAACCATAGGTTATGTATTATTTTAACAGCCCCTCGACACATAACTCAAGCCTAGAAGCTGCGAGTCTATAAATCTCTTATCAAACTGCTAGACAAAGCTTTGATCGTATCTCGCTAATAATAAGACCTGTCATCAGACACGAGCAATCCGAATCGGGTCACGCCTGCTGGTTTTTAGGCAGCTAGAGCGTAAGAAGTGTTATTTTTTGCAGTTATATTTAACTGAGCGTTTACGTCGCCACACGAGTCGCAAAATATGCCTCATAATGCCTGTCGAATCCGTAACGACCCCAAAAGACAATACAACTATTATACCTTATCTGTTGGGAAAATGCAAAAAGCTGAGTAAAGATTAGCATTTTCTTTGTTTTTAGGGCTTATCTGATACTCTAAGGGCTAAATATTCTTGCTGCTTGTAAGAAATAATCGGGAAGGTTTACGAAGAAAGAGATGGTCTGAACTGTAGAGTATTTAACTTGTTATTTCCGAGAAACCTTGTTTGCTCAGGCTTTCTTCAAGTTCAGAAATGATAAAACCGTGTTCTTCCTCGTCTGGTTTGGTATAATCAGCGATAAAGAGTTGTCCGCCATGAATCAAATGTGACTTAAACATAGCTATACTGTCCTCGAGATTGGGCATATGGTGAAGAACACGACTGACGATAATAAGGTTGAACTCTTCTTCAAGTGGTTCAATTAATAAATCCTGTTGAAGCAAGTATAGGTTTTTTTAAGTTTTTTTGACTTTCAATCTTGATGCGAGCTTGCGCAAAGCATCTTGTCTGCAATATCAACCAAGGTTACGGACTTGACTTTTTTTGGCAAGTGGAAGAGCGATAAGACCAGTTCCTCCTCCAAAGTCTAAGACTGATTTGTTCGACAAATCAGGCACTTGTTTTACTAGATGCTGATAAACAAGATCGGCCAAAAATTGATTTTTTGAAGAATCAAATGATTCTGCTCGATGATTAAAATGATGTTCCATGTCAATAGTGTAGCATAAAGAGAAGATGTTTTAAAATTTTGGCTACGTCTTGTTGAAAAGAGATAGAGTTATTGACGGGTTGTTTAGATTTTTTTACTTTGATGAGACAGGAGTTTTTTGGGATTTTGATTGAAAGAGTTAAGAAAATAAAGAGGAGAAAATCTGGAAATCATGTTATAATAAAACGATAGAATCGTAAGAAAGAGTGGATGATTTTTTTGATAATTCCTACTTATAATTGGCAATTTGCTCCGCAAGTTGAGGATGCGGATTTTACAAAGATCGCTAAGAAAGCTGGTTTGGGCCCTGAAGTGGCTCGTTTGTTATTTGAGCGAGGTATTAAGGATGAGATCGGTCTGAAAAAATTTTTAGAACCTTCTTTGGAGGATTTGCATGATCCCTACCTTCTGCATGATATGGAAAAGGCAGTAGAGCGGATTCGTCAGGCTATTGAGCAAGGGGAGTTGATTCTCATTTACGGGGACTACGATGCGGATGGGATGACTTCGGCTTCCATTGTCAAGGAAAGTTTAGAACAGTTAGGTGCCGAGTGTCTTGTTTATCTTCCCAATCGCTTTACGGATGGTTATGGTCCAAATGCCAGTGTCTACAAATATTTCATCGAACAGCAGGGCGTGTCTTTGATTGTGACGGTGGACAATGGTGTGGCGGGGCATGAAGCCATTGATTTGGCTCAGTCTCTGGGAGTGGACGTCATTGTGACTGACCACCATTCTATGCCTGAGGTTTTACCAGATGCCTATGCTATTATCCATCCTGAACATCCAGGGGCGGACTATCCTTTTAAGCATTTGGCTGGTTGTGGTGTCGCATTTAAGTTGGCTTGTGCCCTTTTGGAAGAAGTACAGGTTGAGTTGTTGGACTTGGTTGCTATCGGTACAATTGCCGATATGGTCAGCCTGACGGATGAAAATCGTATCATGGTCCAATATGGTCTTGAGGTCTTGCGCAATACTCAACGAATGGGCCTGCAAGAAATGTTTGAAATCGCTGGGATTTCGAGTAGTGATGTGACAGAAGAGACGGTTGGTTTTCAGTTAGCGCCTCGTTTAAATGCCCTTGGACGCTTGGATGATCCCAATCCAGCTATTGATTTGTTGACTGGATTTGACGATGAGGAAGTGCATGAAATCGCCCTTTTGATTCATCAAAAAGAATGAAGAACGTAAGGAAAGTTGTTCAGTCTATTTACGATGAAGCTAAAGGGCATGGTGGATCCTGAGAAAAGTGTTCAAGTTTTGGCTAAGGAAGGCTGGAATCCGGGGGTTCTTGGAATTGTAGCCGGGCGCTTGCTTGAAGAACTGGGTCAGACAGTTATTGTGCTAAATATCGAAGATGGACGAGCCAAGGGTAGTGCTCGAAGCATCGAAGCAGTCGATATCTTTGAAGCTTTGGACCCGCATCGAGAACTATTTATCGCCTTTGGTGGTCACGCAGGTGCTGCAGGTATGACCCTTGAAGTGGATAAGTTGGAAGTCTTGTCTGATGTTTTTGGAAGCCTATATCCGAGAAAAAAAGGTGCAGATGCCCAAGGTAAAAAAACAATCTATTTTTAGATGAAGAACTGAATTTAGAGGCCTTGAGTTTGGAGACGGTGAAAAGTTTTGAACGTCTAGCTCCTTTTGGGATGGATAACCAAAAACCTATCTTCTATATTCGAGATTTTCAAGTTGAGAATGCTCGAGTTATGGGAGCTGGTAATGCTCATCTCAAGCTGAAAATTTCCAGAGGTGAGGCTAGTTTTGAGGTGGTCGCTTTTTGGTCAAGGGAAAATGGGCGACTGAATTCTCACAGACCAAGCAATTGGAATTGGCAGTGACTCTCTCTGTCAACCAATGGAATGGACAAACAACTTTGCAGTTGATGATGGTTGATGCCCGTGTAGAAGGTGTCCAGCTCTTTAACATCCGTGGCAAGAATGCCCTATTACCAGAAGGGGTACCTGTTTTTGGACTTTAGGCAAGAGTTGCCTGATGTGACCTCTTGTCCAGCTATTGTCGTTAAGAAATATTCCTGAGGATATATCCCTCCTTAAGAAAGATCTGTCAGGAGCAGGACTTTTTCAGCTATTTACTTTTAAAAAAATGATATAGCTAAGGCTTACTACTTGACGGGCTATGGCACAAGAGAGCAGTTTGCAAAATTGTATAAAACCATCTATCAGTTCCCAGAGTTTGACATTCGCTATAAACTCAAGGATTTGGCGGCCTATCTCAAGATTGAGCAAATTCTATTAGTCAAAATGATTCAGATTTTTGAAGAGCTTGGCTTTGTGACTATTGAAAATGGTGTCATGAGGGTGAATAAAGAGGTTGAAAAGCGTGATATGGCTGAAAGTCAGATTTATCAAAAGCTAAAACAAACTGTTAAAGATCAGGAGATTATGGCGCTTGGAACAGTCCAGGAAATCTATGATTTCTTGATGGAAAAAAGTGAATAGAGATCGAAAGAGTTGGCTTGCTGACTCTTTTTGTTTGCTATCAAGTGGAAGTTGGCTGGAGGAGAAAAATGGAGAAAGGAAATTTCTGAGTAGATTATAAACACTGACAGGGGAAAAGGGTTGAAGTGACTTCATCTTTACTAAAGGGATACTTTTTGGATATGTATGATTTTTTTGTAATAAGAGATAAAGCTGCTTGCCATGATGATTTTCTATTAGATGGTAATGTCTAAAAATGTGTGATATAAAGGTTAATAGGGGGAAAGATGTTGAGTGCAAAGAGAACCTGCTGTGGCTGACAAATACTTGTTAATCTTGTCGAAGTAGTTGAAGATTCGAGGTAAACTGATGGATTAGTTGGGATTTAGCCATCTTGTAATTATAAGATAAAAAAATAGATGGTTGAAGTCGGATTATGTGTGAGATTCATTTTGAAAAATTAGTAAAAAAATGGTATAATGAATGGAAAAGATTCGGCTGAAAGTAAATTGGACTTTCAGAAAAAGAGAGCTTTTAAAGCTCTACAAACAAGTTGAAGTGACTATTCGGAGGAAAAATGAATACTATTAAATTAACAACACTTGGTGGTGTGCGTGAAAATGGTAAAAACATGTACATCGCAGAAATTAACGACTCGATTTTTGTATTGGACGCAGGTTTGAAATATCCTGAAAACGAACAGTTGGGTGTCGATGTCGTTATTCCAAATATGGACTATTTGTTTGAAAATAGTGACCGTATTGCTGGGGTTTTCTTAACACACGGGCATGCGGATGCGATTGGAGCTCTTCCATATCTCTTGGCAGAAGCTAAGGTTCCTGTATTTGGCTCAGAGTTGACTATCGAACTGGCTAAACTATTTGTTAAGGGAAATGACAGCGTCAAGAAATTTGATGATTTCCACGTCATTGATGAAAATACAGAGATTGATTTTGGCGGAACGGTAGTGTCCTTCTTCCGTACAACCCACTCTATCCCAGAAAGTTTGGGTGTGGTCTTAAAAACGTCTGAAGGAAACATCGTTTATACAGGGGATTTCAAGTTTGACCAAACGGCTAGTGAATCCTATGCTACTGACTTCGGTCGATTGGCAGAGATTGGTCGCGAAGGGGTCTTGGCTTTGCTTAGTGACTCGGCTAATGCAGATAGCAATATCCAAGTAGCCAGTGAAAATGAAGTTGGTGTAGAAATCACGCAAACCATTTCTGACTGGGATGGACGTATCATCGTTGCTGCAGTTGCAAGTAACCTTTCTCGTATCCAGCAGGTTTTTGATGCAGCCGCGGAGACAGGACGCCGTGTTGTTTTGACAGGATTTGATATTGAAAATATCGTCCGTACAGCGATTCGCTTGAAAAAATTGTCTCTAGCAAGTGAAAATCTTTTGATTAAGCCAAAAGATATGTCTCGTTTTGAAGATCACGAATTAATTATCCTTGAAACTGGACGTATGGGTGAACCCATTAACGGCCTACGCAAGATGTCTATCGGTCGTCACCGTTATGTTGAAATCAAAGAAGGTGATCTGGTCTATATCGTTACAACACCATCAATCGCCAAGGAAGCAGTGATGGCACGTGTGGAAAATATGATCTACCAAGCTGGAGGTGTAGTTAAACCCATTACCCAAAGTTTGCGAGTGTCTGGACACGGGAATGCGCGTGATCTTCAATTGATGATCAATCTCTTACAACCTCATTATCTCTTCCCGATTCAAGGAGAATACCGTGAGTTGGATGCCCATGCCAAGGCTGCTATGGCAGTTGGTATGTTGCCAGAACGTATTTTTATCCCTAAAAAGGGAACAACCATGTCTTATGAGCATGGGGACTTTGTTCCATCTGGTGCAGTTACAGCAGGCGACGTCTTGATTGACGGGAATGCTATCGGAGATGTTGGGAATGTCGTTCTTCGTGACCGTAAGGTCTTGTCAGAGGATGGAATTTTCATCGTGGCTATCACTGTTAACCGTCGTGAGAAAAAAATCATTGCTAGAGCTCGAGTGCACACGCGTGGATTTGTCTATCTCAAGAAGAGTCGTGATATCTTGCGTGAAAGTACAGAGTTGGTGAACCAAACGGTTGAAGACTACCTCCAAGGTGAGGAATTTGACTGGGCAGATCTCAAAGGTAAGGTTCGTGAAAATTTGGCTAAATTCCTCTTTGATCAAACAAAACGTCGCCCAGCTATTTTACCAGTAGTTATGGAAGCAAAATAAGTATCGGATAGAAGGAGAAAAAGTCGAATTTCGGCTTTTTCTTATCTTAAACGAAAAAGGAGCAAGTTATGGCAGTAATGAAGATTGAGTATTACTCAGAAGTTTTAGATATGGAGTGGGGAGTGAATGTTCTCTACCCAGATGCGTCTCGGGTTGAGGAGCCAGATTCTACGGATATTTCTGTCCTCTATCTCTTACATGGAATGTCAGGGAATCATAATAGCTGGCTCAAACGAACCAATGTAGAGCGCTTGTTGCGGGGGACCAATCTGATTGTTGTCATGCCTAATACAAGTAATGGTTGGTATACAGATACTCAGTATGGCTATAACTACTATACAGCTCTAGCAGAAGAACTGCCTAAAGTGCTCAAACGTTTCTTCCCTAATATGTCTAGCAAGCGTGAAAAAGACTTTTATCGCTGGTTTATCAATGGGAGGCTACGGTTCCTTCAAGTTGGCGCTGTCGACTAACCGTTTCTCACATGCAGCTAGTCTTTCTGGGTGCTCTTAGCTTTCGAGGAGTTTTTCTCCTGAAAGTCAAAAATCTTGGGACGCGTGCCTACTGGCGAGGTGTTTTTGGTAAAGTTAATGATTGGGAAACTAGCCCTTACTCACTTGAAACTCTTGCTAAAAAGTCAGACAAGAAAGACCAAAGCTCTGGGCTTGGTGTGGTGAACAAGATTTCTTGTATGCTGCCAATAACCTAGCGGTGAAGAACCTCAAGAAGCTAGGTTTTGATATTTCTTATAGTCATAGTCCAGGAAACCATGAGTGGTATTATTGGGAAAAACAATTGGAACGTTTTTTGGCTACACTGCCAATTGATTTTGTTTTGGAAGAACGCTTGTCTTAGTTTTAGTTTTCTTTCAGCTTACTCAAGTAAAATAAGGAATCTATCTTTAGAATGGGAAACCAGGACTAAAAGATGGATTCTTATTTTTTTAGAAAGGCGGGAAATCATGTTCTGGATTATTCGTGTTCTATGTCGATTGTTACTAGGGATTTGGCGCATGTTCTGGCGCCTTGTGTGGACTCTTGTAGTCTTAATTCTCATTGCTTTAGGGATTCTCTGGTATATGACAGGGGATTTATCTGTTGTCTTCAATCAAGCGGGGCAACTTGTTCAAGTTGGTCAAGCAGGTTGGCATCAATGGCAAGAAACTGGTAAGTTGCAAGGCTTGTCTCAGACCGACCATCATCAAGACTCAGGAGTAAAATGGCCCCAAGCGCAGGCAACAATCTATATTGATCCTCAAATGGATGCAACCTTTCAAAAGGCTTATGCCGAAGCTATTGCAAACTGGAATCAGACCGGTGCTTTTAATTTTGTACTTGTGACAGAACCTGACCAAGCAACTATTTTTGCGACTGAAATGAATGATGGTTCCACATCTGTTGCTGGTGAGGCGGAGAGCCAGACAAATCTCCTAACCAAACAATTTACTTTAGTAACAGTTCGTTTGAATCATTATTATCTATCCAATCCAAACTATGGCTATACCTATGATCGTATCTTGCATACGGCAGAGCATGAGCTAGGTCATGCCATTGGCTTGGAACATACTAATGAAGTGTCAGTCATGCAACCAGCAGGTTCTTATTATGGTATTCAGGCTCAAGATGTTCAAGCAGTTCAAGAACTTTATGAGTCTGGAGAATAAGTGATTTTCAAACGAAAAATAGAGCTCCTTGATGTAAGCAATGAAGGGGGCTTTTTGCTATAATGGAACTATGAATAACTTGATTAAATCAAAACTAGAGCTCTTGCCGACCAGCCCTGGTTGTTACATTCACAAAGATAAAAACGGTACGATTATCTATGTAGGAAAGGCCAAAAATCTACGCAATCGTGTACGGTCCTATTTCCGTGGAAGTCATGATACCAAGACAGAAGCCTTGGTATCTGAGATTGTGGACTTTGAGTTTATTGTTACGGAATCCAATATTGAGGCCCTCCTTCTGGAAATCAACTTGATTAAGGAAAATAAGCCTAAATACAATATTATGCTCAAGGACGACAAGTCCTATCCTTTCATCAAAATTACCAATGAGCGCTATCCTCGCTTGATTATCACCCGTCAGGTCAAGAAAGACGGAGGTCTCTATTTTGGACCCTATCCGGATGTGGGGGCGGCCAATGAAATCAAGCGACTTTTGGATCGGATTTTCCCTTTTCGCAAGTGTACTAATCCACCATCGAAGGTTTGTTTTTATTACCATATCGGGCAGTGCGTGGCTCACACCATCTGTAAGAAAGACGAGGCTTATTTTAAAGCCATGGCTCAAGAAGTCTCAGATTTTCTAAAGGGTCAGGATGACAAAATCATCGATGACCTCAAGGAAAAGATGAATGTGGCAGCTCAGAGTATGGAATTTGAACGTGCAGCGGAATACCGAGATCTGATTCAGGCTATTGGGACCCTTCGGACTAAGCAGCGTGTTATGGCTAAGGATCTCCAAAACCGTGATGTCTTTGGCTACTATGTGGACAAGGGTTGGATGTGCGTTCAGGTCTTCTTTGTCCGTCAAGGTAAGCTGATTGAACGTGACGTCAATCTCTTTCCCTTACTACAACGATCCAGACGAGGATTTCTTGACCTATGTTGGGGCAGTTTTACCAGGAGAAATCTCACCTGATCCCCAATGAAATCCTGATCCCTCAAGATATTGACGAAGAAGCTATCAAGGCTTTGGTGGATACAAAGGTTCTCAAGCCCCAACGAGGGGAGAAGAAGCAACTGGTTAATCTGGCTATCAAAAACGCGCGTGTTAGTCTAGAGCAGAAGTTTAATCTGTTAGAGAAATCAGTTGAAAAGACTCAAGGGGCTATTGAAAATCTGGGACGACTTCTACAAATTCCAACCCCCGTCCGCATCGAGTCCTTTGATAACTCCAATATCATGGGGACTAGTCCAGTTTCTGCCATGGTTGTTTTTGTTAACGGTAAACCGAGCAAGAAGGATTACCGCAAGTACAAGATAAAAACAGTTGTGGGACCAGATGACTATGCTAGTATGCGAGAGGTTATTCGTAGACGTTATGGACGGGTCCAGCGTGACGGTTTGACACCGCCAGATTTGATTGTCATTGATGGGGGACAAGGTCAGGTCAATATCGCTAAACAGGTTATTCAAGAAGAGTTGGGGTTAGATATCCCGATCGCAGGTCTGCAAAAGAATGACAAGCACCAAACTCATGAATTGCTCTTTGGAGACCCACTTGAGGTGGTAGAGTTGTCTCGCAATTCTCAAGAATTTTTCCTCTTGCACCGCATTCAGGATGAAGTCCACCGCTTTGCGATTACCTTCCACCGTCAACTACGTTCTAAAAAAATTCCTTCTCTTCTCAATTGGATGGGATTGAAGGCTTGGGCCCAAAACGCAAGCAGAATTTGATGAAATATTTTCAAATCTCTGACAAAAAAATCAAGGAAGCTAGCGTGGATGAAATTGTGGAAGTTGGTATACCAAGAGCAGTGGCAGAGGCTGTTCATCAACACTTGAATCCCCAAGAGCGTGTAGAACTAGCTCAGGTTGCTGAGTCGTCTGCTGACTACAAGGGATAAAATAGCAAGGAAAGGTTTTTGCTTTAGCGAGTGCAAGCTAGTCAGAATTGTGGTAAAATAGATAAGATATGAATAAAGAATTTCATCATGTAACGGTTATGCTCCATGAGACCATTGATATGCTAGATGTGAAAAGCCTGATGGTATTTACGTTGATGCAACCTTGGGTGGAGCAGGCCACAGCGAGTATTTGTTAAGTAAATTAAGCGAGAAGGGGCATTTGTATGCCTTTGACCAAGATCAAAAACGCCATTGACACCGCGCAAAAAGCGTTTAGCACCCTATATTGAAAAAAAGGAATGGTCACCTTTCATCAAAGACAACTTCCGTCATTTGCAAACTACGTTTGCAGGAAGCAGGTGTAGAAGAGATTGATGGTATTTGTTATGATTTGGGAGTCTCTAGCCCGCAGTTGGATCAGCGTGAGCGTGGTTTTTTTCCTATAAAAAGGATGCACCACTGGATATGCGGATGAACCAAGAAGCTAGTTTGACAGCTTATGAGGTTGTCAATCATTATGACTATCATGACTTGGTACGAATCTTTTTTTCAAATATGGAGAAGATAAGTTTTTCCCAAGCAGATCGCTCGGAAGATTGAACAGGCGCGTGAGTTGAAGCCGATTGAGACAACGACAGAATTGGCCGAGATTATCAAGTCCGCCAAGCCTGCTAAGGAACTCAAGAAAAAAGGTCATCCCGCTAAACAGATTTTCCAAGCTATCCGTATCGAGGTCAATGATGAACTCGGGGCTGCAGATGAGTCCATCCAACAAGCTATGGAATTACTAGCAGTGGATGGAAGAATCTCAGTTATTACCTTTCATTCGCTGGAAGACCGTTTGACCAAGCAATTGTTCAAGGAAGCTTCGACGGTAGAGGTTCCAAAAGGCTTGCCTTTCATTCCGGATGAGCTCAAACCCAAGATGGAATTAGTCTCTCGTAAACCAATACTACCAAGTAAGGAGGAGTTGGAGGCAAATAATCGTTCCCACTCAGCCAAGCTACGAGTAGCTAGAAAAATTCACAAGTAAGGGGATAAAATGGTAGACAAAAGAGAAACGACGAGCCAATTACTGCAAGCTCGTATCAAGAGATTTTCACGTGTTGAGAAGGCTTTTTACCTTTCGATTGCCATTACAGCCCTTGTCTTAGCCATCAGTGTGGTTTATATGCAAACCAAGCTCTTGCAAGTCCAGAGTGAATTAACAACTGTTAATACTCAGATTGAAGAAAAGAAAACGGAGCTAGATGATGCTAAGCAAGAAGTCAATGAATTGATCCGTTCAGAACGACTGACAGGAATTGCGGATTCGCAAGACTTGCAATTAAACAATGGAAATATCCGATCGGCGGAGTAATATATGAAAACATGGAAAAAAATAGTACACTTTGCCATTAAGAATCGCAGAACTCCTCTAGAAAACCGCAGACGAGTTGGAAAAAGCCTTAGTCTCTTGGCTGTCATTCTCTTTGCTGTTTTTTTGGTTAACTTTGCGGTAATTATTGGTACAGGCTCAAAATTTGGTGTTGACCTAGTTAAGGAAGCAAGCAGGGTCCACCAAACAACTCGGACAGTTCCTGCAAAACGAGGAACTATCTATGACCGTAATGGTACACCAATCGCTGAGGATGCAACATCCTACAACATTTATGCGATTATCGATAAGGAATATAAATCTGCAAATGGGAAAATTCTCTATGTAGAAGAGTCTCAGTATAGCAAGGTTGCAGAAGTCTTCCATAAATATCTAGATATGGATGAGTCCTACGTCAAGGAACAACTTTCTCAACCCTAATCTTAAGCAAGTTTCCTTTGGTGTAAAGGGGAAATGGTATTACCTATGCCAATATGATGTCCATAAAAAAAGGATTTGGAAACAGCTAAGGTTCAGGGAGTTGATTTTACCACAAGCCCCAAATCGAAGCTATCCTAATGGGAAAAATTTGCTTCATCTTTCATCGGACTAGCGCAGTTGCATGAAAATGAGGATGGTTCAAAAGAGTCTCATTGGGACGTCTGGTGTCGAGAGTTCCTTGAATAGCTTATTGGCAGGGAACAGACGGTATCATTACCTATGAAAAAAAGACCGCTTAGGAAATATTGTTCCAGGTACGGAGCAAGTTACCCGACAGACTGTAAACGGGAAAGACGTCTATACGACCCTATCTAGTCCTTTACAATCTTTCATGGAAAGTCAAATGGATGCCTTCCAAGAAAAAAAGTCAAGGGTAAATATATGACTGCGACCTTAGTTAGTGCCAAGACGGGAGAGATTCTCGCTACAACTCAAAGACCAACCTTTGATGCTGATACCAAAGAAGGGATTACAGAGGACTTTTGTTTGGCGTGATATTCTTTATCAAAGTAACTATGAACCAGGATCAGCCATGAAGGTTATGACGTTAGCTTCTTCTATTGATAATAAATACCTTCCCAAGTGGAGAATACTTTTCAATAGCAGTGAATTAAAAATAGCGGATGTGACGATTCGAGATTGGGATGTTAATGATGGTTTGACTACTGGTGGGATGATGACTTTCTTACAAGGTTTCGCTCACTCCAGTAATGTTGGAATGAGTCTACTTGAACAAAAAATGGGAGATGCTACTTGGTTAGACTACCTCAACCGTTTCAAATTTGGAGTTCCAACTCGTTTTGGTATGACTGATGAATACGCGGGACAACTCCCTGAGGATAACATTGTCAATATTGCCATGAGTTCTTTTGGTCAAGGGATTTCAGTAACACAAACTCAGATGCTTCGTGCCTTTACGGCGATTGCTAATGATGGTGTTATGTTGGAGCCTAAGTTTATCAGCGCTCTCTATGACCCAAATGATCAAACTGTTCGTAAGTCACAAAAGGAAGTAGTTGGCAATCCGGTTTCCAAGGAAGCAGCAAGTGTAACTAGAGATCATATGGTTATGGTAGGTACAGATCCTACCTATGGTACTATGTACAATCACAGTACTGGTAAGGGAACAATTAATGTTCCAGGACAAAATGTTGCCTTGAAATCAGGAACAGCTCAGATTGCAGATGAGAAAAATGGAGGCTACCTGCGAGGGGAAACAAACTATATCTTCTCAGTTGTCTCTATGCATCCCGCAGAAAATCCAGATTTTATCCTCTATGTGACAGTTCAACAACCGGAACATTATTCTGGGATTCCGTTAGGAGAATTCGCAAACCCTATCTTGGAGAGAGCTTCGGCAATGAAAGAATCACTCAATCTTCAATCTACAGCTAAGAATTTGGACCAAGTGACAACTACAACTAGTTATGCCATGCCAGAAATGAAGGATTATAGTCCTGGAGATTTGGCGGAGGAGCTACGTCGTAACCTTGTCCAACCGATTGTTATCGGTTCAGGGACAAAAATCAAGGAAAGCTCTGTAGCAGAAGGGACAAATCTGGATGCTAACGAGCAAATCTTGCTTCTGTCTGATAAGGTAGAGGAGATGCCTGACTTATACGGTTGGACTAAGAAAAATATCGAAACCCTTGCCAAGTGGTTGAATATCGAAGTTGAATTTGAGGGGACAGGTCAGACTGTCAAACAACAAAGCGTTCGTGCCCATACAGCTTTAAAAGATATCGAGAAAATAAAAATAACATTAGGAGATTAGAATGCTTATTTCTATCCTTGCTGGAATATCTGCCTTTATTCTTACAGTTATCGGGATTCCAGCTTTTATCCGTTTTTACCGAAAAGCACAAATTACTGGTCAACAGATGCATGAGGATGTCAAACAACACCAAGCAAAAGCAGGAACACCAACCATGGGAGGGCTTGTCTTTCTCGTAACAGGAGTTGTGGTCAGCTTTGTATTTGCACTTTTGACCAATCAATTGACCAACAATCTAGGGATGATTCTATTTATCCTGGTCTTGTATGGTTTGGTTGGTTTCTTGGATGATTTCCTCAAGGTCTTTCGCAAAATCAATGAAGGGCTTAATCCAAAACAAAAACTCTTGCTTCAACTAGTCGGAGGAGTTATCTTCTATTTCTTCTATGAAAGAGGTGGAGATATCTTAAATGTATTTGGGTATCCATTGCACTTAGGTATTCTTTACATTTTCTTTGCTCTCTTCTGGTTAGTTGGTTTTTCAAATGCTGTTAACTTGACTGACGGAATCGATGGCTTGGCAAGTATCTCAGTAGTGATTAGTCTGTCTGCCTATGGAGTCATTGCTTATGTACAAAACCAGTTGGATATTCTCCTAGTGATTCTTGCCATGATTGGTGGTCTTCTTGGTTTCTTTGTCTTTAACCATAAGCCTGCTAAAGTTTTCATGGGAGATGTCGGAAGTCTTGCTCTTGGAGGAATGTTGGCTGCTATTTCCATGGCTCTTCACCAAGAATGGACCTTGCTCTTGATTGGGATTGTATATGTTTTTGAAACAACATCTGTTATGATGCAAGTCACCTACTTTAAGTTGACTGGAGGAAAACGTATCTTCCGTATGACACCAGTTCACCATCATTTTGAGTTGGGGGGCTTTTCTGGGAAAGGCCAAGCTTGGAGTGAGTGGAAGGTCGACTTCTTCTTCTGGGGAGTAGGTTTGCTAGCGAGCTTAATAACCTTGGCTTTCTTGTATCTGTTTTAAAAAATAAATGAGAATAAAAAGCTTGAGGCTGGGACAAAAGTCCTAGCCTCTCAATTGTCTTTGGATTGCCGAGTAAGACGCAGTGGTTGAGTGGGCTTTACTACGCTGATTTCATCAGCTTTTACAGCCCTACTCAACTGTGCGGAGGTGGGACGACGAAATCGAATTCTAACGAATTACCGATTTCTGTCCCACTCTCTTTTTCTGTCTTTTCCTACAGTTTATTGCCCTACCTTTCTCAAAAGTGAGTGAATTTATGATAAAATGGAGATAGAAAGTTTAAATTATGAGTTATTTTAAAAAATATAGATTTGATAAGGCTAAGTTCAAATTAGGCATGCGTACTTTTAAGACGGGTATTGCAGTTTTTCTAGTGCTCTTGACTTTTGGGTTCTTTGGCTGGAAAGGGTTGCAGATTGGAGCTCTTACAGCCGTTTTTAGCTTGAGAGAAGACTTTGATAAGAGCGTCCACTTTGGGACATCACGTATTTTAGGGAATAGTATCGGTGGTTTTTACGCGCTGATTTTCTTTCTCTTGAACAACTTTTTTCATGGAGCCTTTTGGGTAACTCTCCTTGTGGTTCCGATATGTACCATGTTAACCATCATGACAAATGTTGCTATGAACAATGAGTCAGGGGTCATTGGGGGAGTTGCAGCCATGCTGATTATTACTCTCTCTATTCCGAGCGGGGAGACTGTTTTGTACGTATTTGCCCGAGTATTTGAAACTTTTATGGGTGTTTTTGTGGCAATTATCGTAAATTATGATATTGACCGCTTACGTAGCATTTTTGAGAAAAAAGAAAAATAATGTCATATAATGTGACATTATCGTTTGACGGTTAAAAAAAATTAGACTATAATAGACAGAAAGAAGAGGAAGTGCACATGAAGGAAAAAGAATTTCGTCGCAATATGGCAGTTTTCCCCATTGGTAGTGTTATGAAGCTGACCGATCTTTCGGCGCGTCAAATTCGTTATTATGAAGATCAAGAGTTGATAAAACCTGATCGAAACGAAGGTAATCGCCGGATGTATTCTTTGAATGACATGGATCGATTGCTTGAGATTAAGGATTATATCTCTGAAGGTCTGAACATTGCTGCTATCAAGAAAAAATATGCCGAACGTGAGGCGAAAGCTAAGAAACCAGTTAGTCAAACTGAGGTGCGCCGAGCACTTCGGAATGAAGTTCTTCAACAAAGTCGCTTTGCTTCTCAACAATCACCTTTTGGTCGCGGTTAGGCAACCGCAAGTCGTCATATATAAGGAGAAAAACCATGCCAATCACAGCTGCAGATATTCGTCGTGAAGTTAAGGAAAAAAATGTAACCTTTATCCGTCTCATGTTTTCAGATATTTGGGAACAATGAAAAACGTCGAAATTCCTGCTACAGATGAACAACTAGACAAGGTCTTGTCAAACAAGGCTATGTTTGATGGATCTTCTATTGAAGGGTTTGTTCGTATCAATGAATCAGATATGTACTTGTACCCTGACCTGGACACTTGGACTGTCTTCCCTTGGGGAGATGAGAACGGTAGTGTCGCAGGATTGATCTGTGATGTCTATACAACAGAAGGAGAGCCATTTGCTGGAGATCCTCGAAGCAACCTTAAACGAGCTCTTCATCACATGGAGAAAGTTGGTTTCAAATCTTTCAACCTTGGTCCGGAACCAGAATTCTTCCTATTCAAGCTTGATGAAAATGGAGACCCAACTCTTGAAGTAAATGACAAGGGTGGTTACTTTGATTTGGCGCCTACAGACCTTGCCGATAATACCCGTCGTGAAATTGTAAATGTCTTGACTAAAATGGGATTTGAAGTAGAGGCTAGTCACCACGAAGTTGCCGTAGGTCAACATGAGATTGACTTTAAGTACGATGAAGTTCTTCGTGCATGTGACAAGATTCAAATCTTTAAACTTGTTGTAAAGACAATTGCGCGGAAACATGGTTTGTATGCAACCTTTATGGCTAAACCTAAATTTGGTATCGCTGGTTCAGGAATGCACTGCAATATGTCCTTGTTTGATGATGAAGGGAACAACGCCTTCTTTGATCCAAATGATCCAAAAGGAATGCAATTGTCAGAAACAGCCTATTATTTCCTTGGTGGTTTGATCAAGCACGCCTACAATTACACAGCTATTATGAACCCAACAGTTAACTCATACAAACGTTTGGTTCCAGGGTATGAAGCACCGGTTTACATCGCTTGGGCTGGTCGTAACCGTTCACCACTTGTCCGCGTTCCAGCTACTCGTGGAATGGGAACACGTTTGGAATTGCGCTCAGTAGACCCAATGGCAAACCCATATATCGCAATGGCTGTTCTTTTGGAAGTTGGTTTGCACGGTATTGAAAACAAAATCGAAGCACCAGCGCCAATTGAAGAAAACATCTATATCATGACTGCAGAAGAGCGTAAAGAGGCTGGTATCACAGACCTTCCATCAACTCTTCACAACGCTTTGAAGGCTATGACAGAAGACGAAGTGGTTAAAGCAGCTCTAGGTGAACACATCTACACTAGCTTCCTTGAAGCCAAACGAATTGAGTGGGCAAGCTATGCAACCTTCGTTTCACAATGGGAAATTGATAATTACCTAGATCTATACTAATGATCAATCAGAAAGATTGTCCGTGAGGACGATCTTTTTTCTTGCAATTTATATCGAGCTGTGATATATTTTATATAACGAGGTGCGATATATCGAACTGAATAGGAGGTCTGATTAAATGGAATTAACAGATAAGATTAGGCGTGTCTACCTTCCCATGACTGAAACGGGTTTTTATATTCTATTCTGTCTGCAAAAGGAGAACCATGGTTATGGTATTACACAAAAGGTCAAAGAGATGACAGATTCGCAAGTTTCGATTAGTCCTGGAACTATGTATGGAACCCTATCAAAGATGGAAAAGGATGGTTTGGTTTCTTTTGTCCGAGAAGAGGAAAAACGTAAAATCTATCAGATAACAGACTTGGGTCGAAAAGTTTTAGAGATTGAGTTGAAACGTATTGAGCGGCTCTACAGAAACAGTCGGGAGGAGCTTTGATGGAAAAGAAAGTTGTTTATAGAATTGCTACCATTGCGGATTATGATAGAGAAGCTCTCTATCTCGGAGAAATGCATGCTCAGGGCTGGAAACTTAAGGAAGTAAGTTACTCTAACTTAGTAGTTGCAGTTAAGTATACTTTTGAAAAGTGCCAACCGGAGCAGGTGGTTTATCAGTTGGACTTTTATCCTATGAAAAAGTCAGAGAGAGCTTCCTATTTACAACTATTTAAAGATTGTGGGTGGGAGCATATTACAGACTTTAATGGTTTCCTACTTTAGAAAGCTTTATTCTGGAGTTGAGTCGGATGCCGAGTTTGAAATTTATAATGACGCGGCCGGGAAGTTAGCAATGGTCAAGAAGATTTTAACAATGCGGATGCTTCCTATTTTGCTTCTCTTTTTAGCGCTACTACCGGTTTTCTCAAAGTTTGTCAGTGGAGGTAGTTCTTTCAGTTGGGGAATGTTTTTGATTGTTATCATAGACTGTACTTTATTGATAGTTTTCACGATTCAGATTTCTTATATTTTTTGGAGATTGTTTCAAAAGTGGAAAGAATTATCTGATAAATAAAATCAAGCATGTTTTCTAGTTTGGAGGTTAGACAATGAATAGCAAAGTACAATTTCGAATGTTTACCATTTTTGATTTGGATAAGGTAGAAGATTATTTGCATGAGATGCATTTGAAAGGTTGGAAATTTAAATCGAATCGTTTTGGCTTTTTCTATTTTGAACCATGCCGACCAGATGATGTAATTTACCGTGTGTGGAATACTAGCTACCTTAGAAAAAATGAGGTAGATTTACAAAGTATTAAGGATAGAGGATGGGAATTTGTGGAAAATTGTTCTTATACTGTTTTTCGAAAAGTAACTTGTGATGTAGATTCAAATGATCAATCTTTCATGGACAATCGTCTTCAATGGGCTGATGTGAAATCTAGACTTCGTACATCTATAGTTTCTATCTCTGGCGGTCTAGTTATTTGTATGAGCCTGTTTCGAGAAAGTCTCTCTCAGTCTTTCTTCCTTATCTTTGCCCTTTATGCCCTCATGATTTCCTATCTAATCTATAGTTTTTACAGACTTAAAAAGAAATATCTTGAGAATGTAAGATGATTTTCTAGGTCCTCAGACTGATTTTTAGCACTCTTGACAAAAGAGTGCTAATTTTTTGAGTTTTTGTCTTGACATTCTTTTCTAAGGGTGTATAATAGAATCATAAGTTAGCACTTAGATGTATCGAGTGCTAAAAAAGATCTATCAGAGAGGAGTGACGAGATGGTTACAGAACGTCAGCAGAATATTTTAAATCTGATTATTGACATCTTTACCAAAACGCACGAACCTGTTGGATCTAAGGCCTTGCAAGAGTCTATCAACTCTAGTAGTGCTACCATTCGAAATGATATGGCAGCTCTAGAAAAGCAAGGTTTGCTTGAAAAGGCTCATACTTCCAGTGGTCGGATGCCGAGTGTGGCTGGATTCAATACTATGTCAAACACTCCTTGTCCTTCGACCGTTTAGCTGAGAATCAAGTTTATGAGATTGTAAAAGCATTTGATCAGGAGTTCTTCAAGCTTGAGGATATCCTTCAAGAAGCAACTAAAATCTTGTCAGACTTGAGTGGTTGTACGGTTGTAGCACTGGATGTCGAACCAAGTAGGCAGAAGCTGACAGCTTTTGATATTGTTGTCCTCGGACAACATACAGCTCTGGCAGTTTTTACGCTTGATGAGTCTAGAACAGTTACCAGTCAGTTTTTGATTCCGAGAAATTTTTTGCAGGAGGATTTAAATCGCCTCAAGACCATGATTCAGGAACGTTTCCTGGAACAGACTGTTTTGGATATTCACTACAAGATTCGGACAGAGATCCCGCAGATTATCCAACGTTACTTTACAACGACGGACAATGTTATGGACCTCGTCGAACATATTTTCAAAGAAATGTTCAATGAAAATATGGTGGTTTCTGGGAAAGTCAATCTCTTGAATTTTGCGAATCTAGAAGCCTATCAATTCTTTGATCAACCACAAAAGGTTGCTTTGGAGATTCGAGAAAATTTGATTGGTGACCAGATGCAAAGTGTCCGAGTTGCAGATAGCCAAGAATCCTGTTTAGCTGACTTAGCAGTGATTAGTAGTAAATTTCTAATTCCCTATCGTGGATTGGGAATCCTGGCGATTATTGGTCCAGTTAATCTGGATTATCAACAATTGGTCAATCAACTAAATGTCGTTAATCGAGTTCTAACCATGAAGTTGACGGATTTTTACCGCTATCTCAGCAGTAATCACTATGAAGTGAATTAAGATTGAAATCATTAAAGGAGGCGAAAATGGCCCAAGATATAAAAAATGAAGAAGTAAAAGAAGAGGAAGTTGTAGAAACAGCCGAAGAAACAACTCCTGAGAAGTCTGAATTGGACTTGGCAAATGAACGTGCAGATGAGTTTGAAAATAAATATCTTCGCGCTCATGCAGAAATGCAAAATATTCAACGCCGTGCCAATGAAGAACGTCAACTCTTGCAACGCTATCGCAGCCAAGATTTGGCGAAAGCGATTCTCCCTTCTTTGGATAACCTTGAGCGTGCCCTTGCCGTTGAAGCTTGACGGACGATGTCAAAAAAGGTCTAGAAATGGTGCAAGAAAGCTTGATTCATGCCCTTAAAGAAGAAGGAATTGAAGAAATCGCAGCTGACGGCGAATTTGACCATAACTATCACATGGCCATTCAAACAGTTCCAGCTGATGATGAGCATCCAGCAGATACCATCGCACAAGTCTTCCAAAAAGGATACAAACTCCATGACCGCATCCTAAGACCGGCTATGGTGGTGGTGTATAACTAGGCAATTCTGACGGTAGCTAAAGCAACTCGTCAGAAAACGGCAATCGCTATGGCGTTTGCCTAGCCTCCTTACTAACTCGTCGTCGAAATAATATCGATTTCGACTCCTCGTGTCGTAACATAATAGGAACCTTGTCCGAAATGACAATAAACTATGAAAGAAAGATAAGAAACGGTTCGGCTTTACCAATAGTGAGCGAAGCGAACCGAAGGCGATACTCTTCGCCGTGGCGCTATTTTCGCAAACTTTGAGACCTGAGGCTCAAAGTTTAGTCAAAGAGATTGACGAAGTCAAGCTCTGACGGCGTCGCCACTTAAGAAGAGTATCAAAAAGAAAAAAGAAGATAAATTTAAGGAGAAAAACATATGTCTAAAATTATCGGTATTGACTTAGGTACAACAAACTCAGCAGTTGCAGTTCTTGAAGGAACTGAATCAAAAATTATCGCAAACCCAGAAGGAAACCGTACAACTCCATCTGTAGTTTCTTTCAAAAATGGTGAAATCATCGTTGGTGACGCTGCAAAACGTCAAGCAGTAACAAACCCAGATACAGTGATTTCTATCAAATCTAAGATGGGTACTTCTGAAAAAGTTTCTGCTAACGGTAAAGAATACACTCCACAAGAAATCTCAGCTATGATCCTTCAATACTTGAAAGGTTACGCTGAAGACTACCTTGGTGAAAAAGTAACTAAAGCAGTTATCACAGTTCCAGCTTACTTCAACGATGCGCAACGTCAAGCAACTAAAGATGCTGGTAAAATCGCTGGTCTTGAAGTAGAACGTATCGTCAACGAACCAACAGCAGCAGCTCTTGCTTACGGTTTGGATAAGACTGACAAAGAAGAAAAAATCTTGGTATTCGACCTTGGTGGTGGTACATTCGACGTATCTATCCTTGAATTGGGTGACGGTGTCTTCGATGTATTGGCAACTGCAGGGGATAACAAACTCGGTGGTGACGACTTTGACCAAAAAATCATCGATTACTTGGTAGCAGAATTCAAGAAAGAAAATGGTATCGACTTGTCAACAGACAAGATGGCGCTTCAACGTTTGAAAGATGCAGCTGAAAAAGCGAAGAAAGACCTTTCTGGTGTAACTTCAACTCAAATCAGCTTGCCATTCATCACTGCTGGTGAGGCTGGACTCTTCACTTGGAAATGACATTGACTCGTGCTAAATTTGACGATTTGACTCGTGACCTTGTAGAACGTACTAAAGTTCCAGTTCGCCAAGCCCTTTCAGATGCAGGTTTGAGCTTGTCAGATATCGACGAAGTGATTCTAGTTGGTGGTTCAACTCGTATCCCAGCCGTTGTAGAAGCTGTTAAGGCTGAAACTGGTAAAGAACCAAACAAATCAGTGAACCCTGATGAAGTTGTTGCCATGGGTGCTGCGATCCAAGGTGGTGTCATCACTGGTGATGTTAAAGACGTTGTCCTTCTTGACGTAACACCATTGTCACTTGGTATCGAAACAATGGGTGGAGTCTTCACAAAACTCATCGACCGTAACACAACTATTCCAACATCTAAATCACAAGTCTTCTCAACTGCAGCAGACAACCAACCAGCCGTTGATATCCACGTTCTTCAAGGTGAACGCCCAATGGCAGCAGATAACAAGACTCTTGGACGTTTCCAATTGACAGATATCCCTGCTGCACCTCGTGGTATCCCACAAATCGAAGTTACATTTGACATCGATAAGAACGGTATTGTATCTGTTAAGGCCAAAGACCTTGGAACTCAAAAAGAACAAACAATTGTTATCCAATCTAACTCAGGTTTGACAGACGAAGAAATCGACCGCATGATGAAAGATGCAGAAGCTAACGCTGAAGCAGATAAGAAACGTAAAGAAGAAGTTGACCTTCGTAACGAAGTAGACCAAGCAATCTTTGCGACTGAAAAGACAATCAAAGAAACTGAAGGTAAAGGCTTCGATGCAGAACGTGATGCTGCCCAAGCTGCCCTCGATGAGCTTAAGAAAGCCCAAGAAGACAACAACTTGGATGACATGAAAGCAAAACTTGAAGCTTTGAACGAAAAAGCTCAAGGACTTGCCGTTAAACTCTATGAACAAGCCGCAGCAGCGCAACAAGCTCAAGCTGGAGCAGAAGGCGCACAAGCAACAGGAAACGCAGGCGATGACGTCGTAGACGGAGAGTTTACTGAGAAGTAAAACAATCCAGTGGATTGTTTTTAGCGGAACCTCTTGAAATAAAGAAAGGTTCCGAGATTTTTAGGATTCCTTTAATCCGAAAACTCAATTCAGTTTTACTCTTAACAACTAAACTGATAAGAAGAAATCCAGAGGTTGCAACCCAGCCTCTGTTTTTTCGGTAAAAATAGAGGATGTTGCGAATGAAAAAAAGTACTTTGTATCATTTATCCTAATTTTTTCTCTTTATGAAATAACCGCTTTAACGAGTACTTTAGCTCTGTCTTTTGACGTCACGATTGATTATGTCGCTTCAGATCATTCGATAGTGGTCTCTGAGGATGATTTGCCCTGTCAACCGACGAAAACACTAGATCAAATAAATCTAGAAGATTATTCTTGTGTGATTTTACCCGGAATGGTTAACATTGGACCTGCTCTAAAGGATGAGAAATTGATTTCGTTTTTGAGGGACCTTGGTGAGCAAGATATCCTAATTGCAGCCATTTCTTCAGCGCCTCTTTTATTAGCGAAAGCAGGTCTGTTGAAGGACACGAAATTCACAGGTGGAATTTGGCAAAACTTCTTTGACTATTTTGAATTTCTTCCTCGCGAAAATTTCCAACCGAAAGTTCTTGTGCAAGATAAACAAATCATTACGGCTATCGGTTTTGCACATCAAGAGTTTGCTAGAAAAGTGATTCTTAGTCTAAGGTTGGTAGAGAATACGGACAACTATTTTAAAGAACAAAACGAGTATGCTGAAGAGGATTTGATATTTACTCTATCAGATGAAGAGTTTGATCAAGTGAAGCAAAGTATAGAAAACACCCTCTAAAGATTTACATAAAAATTATAGAAAGGAACAAAGAGTGTTCGGGGAATTGAACCCGAGCTCTAAAGTTTCTTACTCAATATGAAAGAAAGGAATTGAACCCGACCTACATCGTGGTTTAATTCACAACATCAATAGAAAGGAACAAGTGTGTTCAGGAAATTGAACACGGGTTCCAGAATTTCTTACTTAATCTGAAAGAAAGGACAAAGAGCGTTCGAGAAATTGAACTCGAGCGGAAAGCTTGGAAATTAGATAACCCGCCTAAGAAATCAGGATTTCTTGTCGGTTTCCTAAATTTCAGTCGCTTTCTGTCCGCTCTTAGTATCTTGTATGAACAATACTGAATTTTACGACCGTTTGGGCGTTTCGAAAAATGCATCTCAAGATGAGATCAAGAGAGCCTATCGGAAATTATCTAAAAAATATCACCCAGATATCAACAAGGATCCTGGTGCTGAGGACAAGTACAAGGAAGTTCAAGAAGCTTATGAAACTTTGAGCGATGAACAGAAACGTGCTGCCTATGACCAATATGGTGCTGCTGGTGCCAATGGTGGTTTTGGTGGTGCTGGCGGTTTCGGAGGCTTCGACGGAGCAGGTGGCTTTGGCGGATTTGAAGATATCTTCTCAAGCTTCTTTGGTGGTGGCGGTGCATCACGTAATCCAAACGCCCCTCGTCAAGGTGACGACCTCCAGTATCGCGTTCATTTGACTTTTGAAGAAGCTATTTTTGGTACAGAAAAGGAAGTCAAATACAATCGTGAAGCAAGCTGTCGTACTTGTAATGGGTCTGGTGCTAAACCTGGAACAAGCCCAGTTACTTGTGGACGCTGTCATGGTTCAGGTGTGATCAATGTTGATACCCAAACACCTCTCGGTATGATGCGTCGCCAGGTAACCTGTGATGTCTGTCATGGTCGTGGTCAAGAAATCAAAGATCCATGTACAACTTGTCATGGAACTGGTCATGAAAAACAAGCCCATAGCGTACACGTAAAAATCCCTGCTGGTGTGGAAACTGGTCAACAAATCCGCCTAGCTGGTCAAGGTGAAGCTGGTTTTAATGGAGGTCCTTATGGTGACTTATACGTGGTGGTTTCAGTTGAAGCTAGTGATAAGTTTGAACGTGAAGGAACTACTATCTTCTACAATTTGAACCTCAATTTTGTTCAAGCAGCACTTGGTGATACAGTAGACATCCCTACAGTTCATGGTGATGTAGAATTAGTCATTCCAGAAGGAACTCAGACTGGTAAACGATTCCGCCTACGTGGTAAAGGTGCGCCTAACCTTCGTGGTGGTGCCCTTGGTGACCAATACGTTACTGTCAATGTCGTGACTCCAACAGGCTTGAACGAACGACAAAAAGCAGCCTTGAAAGAATTCGCAGCTGCCGGTGATCTAAAAGTCAATCCAAAGAAAAAAGGCTTCTTTGACCATATTAAGGATGCCTTTGAAGGAGAATAAAGCATAAAGTAAAAAGAGCCTTCGGGCTCTTTTTCGTGCAATCTTAAGACTTTTAGCATGGGAGAAAGGATCTCCAACTGGTCTACTATTGATATTTTTGAATGAGTAAGCCAGCCGCATCCATTTCTTGAATGAGTTGCTTGAGTTCTGCTTCCTTACCAGGCTTAACGGTGACGGTATCAATGCGCTTAATCGCCGAATTATCCTGAATATCCACCAAAGTTAAAGCTTTTTCATAGAACGCGATTCCCTTTTTCATGCTTTCTGGATCCCTCCAAGAGAGAATAAAGTAAGAAGGATTTGATTTCTTTCCGATTTCTTGGAAATACTTCCTGCTTTCCTCCTCTAAAAATTGGAATAAACCATGATTGAATAAGTTGTCTTCTACTGAATAGTAGGAAATCTCTTCTGTGTTTAGGACATAGACTTTGAGTTGGTTTTTAGTGAGGTTTGGACTTTCTTTTAGGACTGGGTGGCTATTGACGACTTCATCAGAGAATGTCACATAAAAATCTAAGCCTCCTCCCTCATATTGATAACTTCCATTTGATTCTACTTTCTCAGGAGGCATGTCAAGGGAGATAAAGATTTGTTTTAAGGATTCATTTCCTTCTCGGATGTCACTTGGTGAGGCCTTGAAAAGATTGGCCAGTATTAGAAATGCCAGAGCTGCAAGAAGGCAGAGGCCACCACAAATAATCAGGATGATCCGCGTCAAAACTTTAAAAAACTGTTTCATTTTCATGCCCTCCCTAGTCTGTTAGGATCTGCTGACCCAAAATGGCTTTAAAGGGGAATAAGGAAAGTTTGAGATTTTCTTTTCCTTAGTTTTCTTCAGTTTCCTGCAATTCTTTTAGTACAGCTAATCTTGTTTGAACGTCTTTTTCCAAGACTTTAAACTTGTAGGTCAAATCTTTTTGATATTCCTTGATGAGTTCTTTTTGTTGGTCGATCATTTGCAGGCTATCTTGGATGATATCCAAGTCATCCTTAATGGCTTCAACACGATCAGTAGTATCTAGAACTTCTTCAGTGATAGCTTGGCGATTTTTAACGAGGAGGTATGAACCGACTGCAGAGCCTGCAAAAAGTAGTAAATTTGATAGTTTCATAGTGACTCCTTAAGCGTTTTTAATTGTTTCAGCGACTTGAGCAAGTTTGTCGAAGTCTGGTTCATGTGCGATAAAGTCAATTTTTAGGTCGTCATCTGCACTATAGCGAGGAGCAAGGTGGACATGGGTATGGAAAACCGTTTGTCCAGCAACTTCTTCACAGTTGGCGATGATATTCATACCTTCAGCTTTGGTAGCTTTCATGACTTTTTGAGCGATCTTTGGTACTTGGGCGAAAAGTTGGCTAGCACTTGCAGCATCCATTTCTAAAAGATTGCGGTAGTGTTCTTTTGGTACGACCAAGGTGTGACCAGGTGTTACTTGTGAGATATCAAGGAAGGCAAGAACTTGATCATCTTCGTAAACCTTTGATGCGGGAATCTCCCCTGCGATAATTTTACAAAAAATACAATCTGACATAAAAACCACCTCTAGTGTATTGAATTTTGATATAATATAGCTACATTATACCAGATTTGGAGAAAATATGTTAGAAATTAAAAACCTGACAGGTGGCTATGTCCATGTCCCTGTCTTGAAAGATGTGTCCTTTACAGTTGAAAGTGGGCAGTTGGTCGGTTTGATCGGTCTCAATGGTGCAGGAAAATCAACGACCATCAATGAAATTATTGGACTTTTGACACCTTATAGTGGAGAAATAAACATCGACGGGCTAACCTTAGGTGCTAATTCTCGTGAATATCGTCAGCAGATTGGTTATATTCCTGAAACTCCTAGTTTGTACGAGGAGTTGACTCTCAGAGAACATATCGAGACGGTTGCCATGGCCTATGGTATTGAGCAAAATCTAGCTTTTGAACGTGTAGAACCGCTTTTAAAAATGTTCCGTTTGGATCAGAAATTAGACTGGTTTCCTGTTCATTTTTCAAAAGGGATGAAACAGAAGGTTATGATTATCTGTGCCTTTGTCGTGGATCCGAGTCTCTTTATCGTCGATGAACCCTTCCTTGGTCTTGATCCCCTGGCAATTTCGGACTTGATTCAGCTTTTGGATCTTGAAAAGAAAAAAGGGAAGTCTATCCTCATGAGTACCCACGTTCTTGACTCTGCTGAAAAAATGTGTGACTCTTTTGTCATTCTCCACAAAGGTCAAGTGAGAGCTAAAGGGGATCTTGAAGAACTAAGACAAGCTTTTGCCATGCCTCAAGCAAGTCTCAATGATATCTATTTGGCTTTGACCAAAGAGGAGGACAGATGAAAGACTTGTTTCTAAAGCGAAAGCAGGCTTTCGTAAAGAGTGTGTCGGTTATCTGCGCTATGTGCTCAATGACCACTTTGTCTTGTTTTTACTGGTCTTGGTAGGTTTTCTAGCCTATCAGTATAGTCAACTGCTCCAGCATTTTCCTGAGAATCACTTACCAATCCTAGGTTTAATTGGGATTGTCTCTGTTTTACTCATGCTTTGGGGTGGGATCGCGACCTATGTGGAAGCACCTGATAAGCTCTTTCTCTTAGTAGCTGAAGAAGAAGTGAGAGAACACATCCAGAAGCAAAGTCTGGTCTCCTTCATCTTTTGGGTCAGTGTACAGACTCTCTTCTTGCTTCTTTTTGCCCCTCTATTTTTAGCCATGGGCTTAGGCTTAGGAGTTTTTGGGGTCTATGTTCTTCTGTTAGGAGTCGGGAAATATTTCCTGTTTCAGAAAAAGGCTGACAAGTTTTTTAGTGCAAATCATCTTGACTGGGACTATGTGATTGCCCAAGAAAGCAAACGCAAGCAGTTCTTGCTTCGCTTCTTTGCCCTCTTTACCCAAGTCAAGGGAATTTCAAACAGCGTCAAGCGTCGTGCCTATCTAGATTTTATCCTAAAAGCAGTCCAGAAGGTACCGAGCAAGATCTGGCAGAACCTCTATCTTCGTTCTTATCTGCGAAATGGAGACCTCTTTGCCCTCAGTCTTCGCCTCCTCTTCCTATCTTTGCTGGCGTTGATCTTTATCGAGCAAGCTTGGATAGCGACAGCAGTGGTGGTTCTATTTAACTACCTCTTGCTCTTTCAGTTATTGGCCCTCTATCATGCTTTTGATTACCAATATTTGACCCAACTTTTCCCGCTAGACAAGGGACAAAAGGAAAAAGGGTTACAGGCAGTTGTCCGAGGATTGACTGGTTTTGTTTTATTGGTTCAACTGATAGTTGGGTTGATTACCCTCCAAGAAAAACTAGCCCTTCTAGCCCTCCTTGGAGCTGGACTGGTCTTGCAAATCTTGTATCTCCCTTATCAGGTGAAACGTCAGATGCAGGACTAATCCTCTTCGAAAATCTCTTCAAACTACGTCAGCTTTATCTGCAACCTCAAAGCAGTGCTTTGAGCATCTTGCGGCTAGCCTCCTAGTTTGCTCATTGATTTTCATTGAGTATAACATTGCTTATATGACACTAAAAAAGAAGTTGAGTTCAATCTGTCTCAGCTTCTTTTTAGTTACTACAGGATAATGGTTGGTCCGTAGAGACTTATACTCTTCGAAAATCTCTTCAAACTAGGTCAGCATCCATCTGCAACCTCAAAGCGGTGCTTTTAGCAACCTGCGGCTAGCTTCCTAGTTCGCTCTTTGACTTTCATTGAGTATAACATTGCTTATATGACACTAAAAAAGAAGTTGAGTTCAATCTGTCTCAGCTTTTTTTTAGTTACTACAGGATAATGGTTGGTCCGTAGAGACTTATACTCTTCGAAAATCTCTTCAAACCACGTCAGCTTTATCTGCAACCTCAAAGCGATGCTTTGAGCAGCCTGCGGCTAGATTCCTAGTTTGCTCTTTGATTTTCATTGAGTATAACATTGCTTATATGATACTAAAAAAGAAGTTGAGTTCAATCTGTCTCAGCTTCTTTTTAGTTACTACAAGATAAGGGTTGGACCGTAGAGACTCAACTTGGTTTTGACTTGGTCAAAGTGGAAGCGGTCATAGGCTCTCCAAGCGGCGCGAGTAGGAGCGTCTGGATTGAGAGCGCTGAGCCCCATGAGAAGACTGGAAGTTTGGTAAAATTTTTCCAGCTCAATCAAGAATCGATTATTCATTGTCTCAGCTTTAGAGAGAAAGCGGAGTATATTGTCCAGTTGCTCCTGGAAACGGACATCGTCAGCTGTTGCTTGTTTGCAGACTTGGTAAGCTTTGTTTAACTCAGTTATCAGTGCCTGAGCTCTTTTGATTGGGTCTGTTTCCGTCATGAGAATTCCTCCTTTGTGATGGTTTTAAAGTTGTTTGAAGCCTTTGTCTTTCTATAATCCTAGCCTATCACTTTTTACTCTTTTTTTACCTTTAAATCTTTAATTGTCATTGAAATTTCCTGAATTGTAATAGCGAGATTTTATGATAAAATAGTTGTAAGGTTATCATAGTTTTTTCAGAAAAACTTCGACTCTTTAGGAATTTTTAAGAACCGTTTAGGATTTGGTGAAAAATAGTTTCTAGACTTTTGGTATCCTCTCTTCAGGAGGTTTTATCCATGAACTATATCATCATCCAAAAAGAGAAAGAAATTTTCAAATTAAACATAAAGGATATCTACTACATCCAAACGCATCCAAGTAAAGCCCATACCGTGCTAATTGTTACAGAAGACGCTAGCTTTGATCTGTTTCAAAATTTAAGCAAGCTTGAGAAACAATATGGGGAAACTTTAATGAGATGTCATCGAAATTGTCTGGTTAACCTTGAACGAGTAAAATCCATGGAACTTCAATCAAAGACTCTTTTTCTTGGAGAAGAAGGTCGATATGCCGTTCAGTATTCCAGACGTCGCTATAGAGAAATTCGCCAAAAATGGTTGAAACAAGGAGAGTAAGAAGATGAGAATATTTGTTTTAGAAGATGATTTTTCCCAACAAGCCAGAATTGAAAAGACGATTGAAAAACTTTTGAAAAAACAGAGTATCATTCCCAGTTCTTTTGAAGTCTTTGGGAAACCAGACCAACTGTTGGCAGAGGTGCATGAGAAGGGTGCGCATCAGCTTTTCTTTTTGGACATTGAGATTCGAAACGAAGAGATGAAGGGGCTAGAAGTGGCTAGAAAGATTCGGGATCGGGACCCCTATGCCCTGATTGTCTTTGTGACAACTCACTCGGAGTTTATGCCCCTGTCCTTTCGCTACCAAGTGTCAGCTTTGGACTACATTGATAAGGCCCTTTCGGCAGAGGAATTTGAATCTCGTATCGAGACAGCCCTCCTCTATGCCAATAGTCAAGACAGTAAAAGTCTAGCGGAAGATTGCTTTTACTTTAAATCAAAATTCGCCCAATTCCAGTATCCCTTTAAAGAGGTTTACTATCTCGAAACGTCCCCAAGACCCCATCGTGTCATTCTCTATACCAAGACGGATAGGTTGGAATTTACGGCGAGTTTAGAGGAGGTTCTCAAGCAGGAGCCCCGTCTCTTGCAGTGCCATCGCTCTTTTCTAGTCAATCCAACCAACGTCGTTCGTTTGGATAAGAAAGAAAAACTCCTTTTCTTTCCCAATGGTGGAAGCTGTCTGATCGCACGTTATAAGGTCAGGGAAGTGTCTGAGACTATCAATAACTTACACTAAGCTAGGAGAGTTTATGAACATTGCTTGGATATTGTTGTATGCACTTGTTATTAATGGACTAGAAATTGTCATTTTCTTTAAGGTAGATGGAATTGGTCTCACTTTTGAGAGGATTTTCAAAGCTTTTCTTCTGAAATTTCTTCTAGGGGCCATTTTTGCGACTTTTCAATTTTTAGCTGTGAGCAAATATTTATCTTATTTTATAGAACCTTTGTTCGGCATAGGCTTATCTTTCATATTGTTAAGGGGGCTTCCTAAAAAACTCCTTGTCTTTTATGGTCTTTTCCCAATGATATTAGTAGATCTCTTTTATAGAGGTATTTCCTATTTTGTGTTTCCATTTTTGGGGCAAGGAATAGTAGATGGAGATGGCAATCCTGCCTTTTTATTGATTATGTTTTTCGATTGCTTCATAGTTTTCATTTTTTTGAAATGGTTGGGCTATGATTTTACTAGCTTGAAAAAAGATATTCTCGATAAAAGTTTTCAAAAGTTCTTGACTAAGATTAACTGGATAATGGGAGCCTACTATCTAGTCATGGAAAGTCTGACTTTTTTTGAATATGAACAGGGGATCCAATCAACGACTGTTCGCCATCTGATTCTAGTGTTTTACCTGCTCTTTTTTATGGGGATTATCAAGAAGCTGGATACCTATTTGAAGGAAAAACTTCAGGAAAAACTGAACCAAGAGCAGGACTTGCGCTATAGAGATATGGAGCGGTATAGTCGGCATATAGAGGAGCTTTATAAGGAAGTGCGGAGCTTTCGTCATGATTATACCAACCTCTTGACTAGCTTACGTCTGGGCATTGAAGAGGAGGATATGGAGCAGATAAAAGAGGTCTACGACTCCGTCTTGAAGGACTCTAGCCAAAAATTGCAGGACAATAAATATGACCTTGGCAGATTGGTGAATATTCGTGACCGTGCCCTTAAAAGTCTCCTAGCAGGAAAATTTCTAAAAGCCAGAGAAAAGGATATTGTCTTTAATGTCGAAGTTCCTGAGGAGATTCAAGTCGAGAGTATGAGTCTGCTTGATTTTCTGACTATTGTGTCTATCCTTTGTGACAATGCCATTGAAGCTAGTGCAGAGGCCAGTCAACCTCGTGTCTCAATCGCCTTTATAAAAAATGGCGCACAGGAGACCTTTATCGTTGAAAACTCCATCATAGAAGAGGCTATAGATGTTTCTGAAATCTTCTCTTTTGGAGTTAGTTCTAAAGGGGAGGACCGAGGTGTTGGTCTCTATACCGTCATGAAGATTGTGGAAAGTTATCCCAATGCCAGTCTCAATACCACCTGTCAAGATCAAGTCTTTCGTCAGGTTTTGGCGGTTCATTTGCTGTCAACTTCTGATTAGAGAATGTGTGAACAAGAGGACCTAGGCATTTTAGGTTGAAAAACACTGCTACGATTTGTCCTTATCCAGCCTGACTTTTTATAATATACGAGGAAAAATAAATGAACCAGAAATCTTATTTTATAGCGTGTTCTGTACTGATCATCCTATCCAATCTTCTCATGTTTTCTCTAGTCAACGAAGGAGAAGGTACAGGAGCTAATCTGATTATAATTGTTGCAACCTGTGTCTTGCTACCAGCCTTTTTACATGCAGTTGAAAATCAGCAGACATCATTGGTTAGGGCAGAATCCTTGCTCCTCATTCAGATGGCAGTGGTTTCCTTAGTACGTCTCATCAGCCGAATAGAGAGGACACCTGAAATCTTACATACAGGCCTCACCCTTCTAGTTTTAGCAAGCTGGCTAGCCTTTCTCGTCCTAGCTATCATGAGAATGTATCAGAAAAAAGGGAAGTAAAGATGAGTGCGTTTTGATTTGTTAAGATATATTAGGGCAAGCATGTTTTCCCTGCTTGCTTTTTTCATTTTTTCTACAATTTAGGAGGTTTTGACGACCATTTATGATTTTGAGGAATTACGGTCACAAGGAGTACTATACTAGCAGTGTAAAGGATATAGCTCAACTAAAATAAAGCACACATTTAGGAGGAAATTTTATGAAGAAAAAAATACTTGTCATTTTCATCTTGTATCTAATCATGTCTCCGCTTGGGGAGAGTAATTGGTATCATTTATTTTATACCATAGCCTATATGATTGCAGTTATGATTTATTTTGCTTTAATGAAAAAGAAAGGAGTAAAGAAATGAAAACTTTTCTTTCAAAAAAACGGAACATCTTCTTAGCCAGATTGTTCCTAGGTCAGTTTCCTGTACTGATCTCTACTTATTTATTTCTCTCTCGTCAGTTTTTGCAATTTTCCTTGGTTTTTCAATTGCTTTTAGTGGTTGTTAACTTGGCTTCTATTTTGGTGATTGTTTACCTCACTAGGGAAATGAGAGTGAGAAAGTTTGAAGATGATGAGTTGGTCAATCCTAGAACCAATCAACTCATGTTCATCGGATTGACAGGCTTTATGTCGATTATCGGTTTGTATAGGGGTATGACGGCGGCAGAATCCTATCAACAACTGATTGGTTATATTGCTTCTGTTCTCTGCTTAATCATCATGCTGCTGCTCATTTGGGGTTTGAAGTATTATAAAAAGTAAGCTCACAAAAAAAACTTACATGCAGTGTTTTCAGACTGCTGGTCTTTTTTAAGAGAAGTTCTTGTAATTTAAGAGTTTTTGACGACGGTTTAAGATTTGAATGCAAAACCTAAAAAAGCAGTGCTATACTGAGTGTGTAAAAGTTACAAGGATATCAATGCTAAACTGAAATAAAGGAGTGATTCTTATGGCGAAAAAAATAATTACGATTGTCATCTTGTATGTAATCATGCAAACTTGTCTTTATCCGCTTAGAGGAAATGAGTGGTATTATGTAATGGATGCACTAGCATACTTTGCTTCGGTTTATATCTTCATTCAGTTCAATAAAAAATGGAGAAAAAGCCACTTTGAATCTTGAACATAGAAGTTTTATAGGTCTGGAATAGATCATCAAAATAAGATGGATGATTTTAAAATAATATCTGCTAAGTATTATCTGTAAAATGCAAAATTCTTGAATCCTTATTTTGATGATTCTAAATGGAGGAATCAAATGAAAAAGTATGTCGAATTGTTAGATTTATTTGCCCGCGTTGTAATAATATTGCTATCTCTTGTTCTTTGTATAAGAGTACTCATGATTTCAACAGAACTCTGGAGACATGTTCTTGTACTGGTAAGTACCTCTGTTACGATCTATAGTCTGCTAAAACATAGACCAGGTAAGAAGAACATAAAAACCCTGTGAGAGTCCTAAAAGAAAGATTAAAAAAAGATGCAAGCAAAAATATAAAAAAATCAAATAGTAGAAGTTTGGGAAATTGGTAAAGATACTCCTAAACCAGGTTGGGTAGAAGACGCCTTGCAAAAAGAATTACATAGTATGGCTAGACAATCATGTCCGAATTTTAATGTCAGGACTTCAGTCTTCTCTTGTAACCAATCTCAAAATTGGCCTAGTCGGAACGGCAGGAGGAGGTTTTTGCTGGTTATAGTATGTATGTCCTTGGCTATCCAGGAGATTATCTTGACCTCACAAATCATAGAGTGGTATCTGCCACAACTTTTCATCGAGACTATCAAGTTTTATAAAATGATTAGGTAGAAAAAGGATGATTAGCCTATCGTTTTGAAAAGAATTGACTACCTAGATGATGAAAAATATAAAGTTTTTAACAGCAACAAAAGTACACAAGGGTAGATGTATTGGCTTATCAAAGTTATGGTGATAGCTACCGAGACTGAATGATAGAGGATTAATACTCAATGAAAATCAAAGAGCAAACTAGGAAGCTAGCCGCAAGCTGTACTTGAGTACGGTAAGGCGACGCTGACGTGGTTTGAATTTGATTTTCGAAGAGTATAAATGATAATTGATGGCAGCTACGATAGCAAAGCTACGAAGGAGTTTCTATGAAAAAATATTCTATTCTTTTCAAAACAAGTGCAGTCCTTTCTTATTTATTTTTGTTTTTCGGATTGTTTTGGACAACCCAATTTTGGAGAAATTATTGGGAGTTCTCGTCTTGGGTAGGAAATGTCATCTGGATTCGAAACATCATCAGTCTTCTCTTTATAGGCCTGCTGGTTTGGATTTTGATCAGGTCGGGCCATGCTTATCTCTTTCGTATCCCTAGGAAAAAGTGGTTGAGTTATTCTGTTCTGACGATGTTAGCAGCTGTCATGCTTATCTGCTTTAACTATCTGACAGCTAAACATGTTCAGGGGACAAACGAAGGTTGGAATTTGTTTATTGCCTATAGTGAGACCAATTTTGCAGAGTTCGGAGTTTACCTAACCTTAATCGTACTAGGACCTCTGATGGAAGAATTGGTATGTAGGGGATTGCTTCAACATGCCTTCTTTAAGAATTCAAGATGGGGACTGGATATTCTATTTCCGTCGGTTTTGTTCGCCTTACCCCATTTTTCAAGTTTTCCTAGTCTATTAGACCTTCTGGTTTATACAGCAGTTGGATGTATATTTGGTGGTTTGACACGCTATACAAAGACTATCTATCCCTCTTATTCGATTCATATTGTTAATAATATCATCGCAAACTTACCATTTTTGCTCACTTTTTTACATAGAGTCTTGGGGTAAAAAAACCAAGGCTTGCTTTTCAGCCATAGAGGAGGTTATCATGTATAAACACTTATTTTTCCTAGATTCCAAAACCTTAGACTGGTTGACACCCTATATTCTAGTCTTGGCTTCTGACACCATTGCCTTTAACGTTTTTGTGCTAACCTTTGTATCTGCGGTGGTCTTTAATTCCCTAAATTCCATGCTATCTTTAATGGCTATCTTCTTAGGGGCTGGCTATGTGGTCGGATTTTGGTTACTAAAATGGTTTGTTTTGGAAAGATTAGAGCTCAAGGATGACTTGTAGGGAAGTTTGTTTGTTGAGGAGGATAATTTGATGGAGTTTTTTGATAAATTTCATGCCTTGTGTTTTTGGATTTTTTTAGTACTAATAATCGTCATTACAGTTCCTTATGCGATTAACCATGGGGACTTTTTTCAAAATGAATTTGCATTGATTCTTGTAAGTTTTCTTGTAACCTCGTTGAGTGTTGCTTATGCTAGACAGTTTGAAATGATTTCTTTTGGGATGTTAAGCAAGAAACAACTTTTGCTTTTCATTGCAATCTTTCTTCTAAGTGTGCTTGAGACGCTAGTTTATATTCATTTCTTCGCTGTTTCTTCTGGAGCAGGAGTTCAACACTTGGAGGAAGTCAGCAGAGGAATTTCTCTGTCTTTGATTTTGACTACCTCAGTTTTTGGACCCATCCAGGAGGAACTCATTTTCAGGGGACTTCTTCAAGGTGCTGTTTTTGACAATTCGTGGTTAGGGCTTGTACTGACTTCCTCTCTCTTTTCTTTCATGCATGGACCTTCTAATGTCCCTTCGTTTATTTTTTATCTACTTGGGGGCTTGTTACTGGGCTTTGCTTATAAAAAGAGCCAAAATCTATGGGTTTCTACTCTAGTCCATATGTTTTACAACAGTTGGCCACTCTTATTTTATTTATAAAAATCATGAAAGGTAAGTAGGAGATTGTGCTTACCTTTTTCTCTCTATAATGATAACCCAAACCACCCCAGAGGCTTTTATTTGAGAATCAGGTCTGGACTGGTTGACGAATAGCCTAAAAACTAGTAGAATAGTAAGGAAACTTTATACGGAGGAAAGAAATGGACTTGGGTGATATTGAGCTAACGCTGACCCCTATACCTGGGAAAAGCGGGAAAGCTTATATGGGAAGCTACCCTGATGGGAAGCGCGTCTTTATTAAAATGAACACCTCTCCAATCCTACCTGGTTTAGCCAAGGAACAAATCGCTCCTCAATTATTATGGACTCGCCGTTTATCGGATGGGCGTGATATGTGTGCCCAAGAATGGTTGAATGGTAAAATTTTGACCCCTTATGATATGAATCGCAAGCAGATTATCAATATTTTGAGCCGCTTGCATCGTTCGCGTCCTTTGATGACGCAATTGACTCGTTTGGGCTATTCTTTAGAAACACCTTTAGACTTGCTTCAGGCTTGGTTAAAAGATGCTCCCGAATCCTTGAAGAACAATCAATATCTAAGAATGGTAGTAGAGGATTTGCGCGGAAGTTTGCCAAACTTTAGGGAAGATTATGCAACGATCGTTCATGGAGATGTACGACATAGTAATTGGATTGAGACAGAGAGCGGTCTTGTTTATTTAGTGGATTGGGATTCCGTTCGTTTAACGGATCGCATGTTTGATGTGGCGCATATGCTATGTCACTATATTCCAGACTATCAGTGGAAAGAGTGGTTGACTTATTACGGTTACAAATACAACCAAACAGTCATCAGCAAACTATTTTGGTATGCTCAGTTATCCTTCTTGAGCCAGATTGCCAAATATTATACAAATGAAGATCTAGAAAATGTCAATCGGGAGATTTATGCCTTGCGTATCTTCCGCGACAAGTATGGAAAGAAGAGATGAGAGTTAGAAATCGTAAAGGGGCAACAGAATTACTAGAGGCTAATCCTCAGTATGTTGTCTTAAATCCTTTAGAAGCCAAAGGAAAATGGCGAGACCTCTTTGGAAATGACAATCCTATCCATGTTGAGGTTGGTAGTGGTAAGGGAGCCTTGTGTCAGGTATGGCCAAACAAAACCCTGATATCAACTATATCGGAATTGATATTCAAAAGTCTGTTTTAAGCTATGCCTTGGACAAGGTCTTGGAAGTCGCTGTACCCAATATTAAGTTGTTGTGGGTTGATGGTTCTGATTTGACCGACTACTTTGAAGATGGTGAGATTGATCGCTTGTACCTAAACTTTTCAGATCCGTGGCCTAAAAAACGCCATGAAAAGCGTCGTCTAACCTATAAGAGTTTCTTGGATACCTTCAAGCGTATCTTGCCTGAACACGGTGAGATTCATTTCAAGACAGATAACCGTGGCTTGTTTGAATACAGCCTAGTGAGTTTTTCTCAATATGGCATGAAGCTCAATGGAGTTTGGTTGGACTTGCACGTCAGCGACTTTGAAGGCAATGTCATGACAGAATATGAGCAAAAATTCTCAAGTAAGGGTCAAGTTATCTACCGAGTTGAGGCAGAATTTTAAGAAAAAGCTTAAAATCAAGCCTTCTGAGTGCTTATACTTTACATAAGTAGTCAAAAGTGCTATACTGTAAGTAAGAATATGAGAAAGTGAGGCGGGGAAATATCTTCGCCTCTTGCTTATGAGGAGGTGGACGCAATCGCAACTATCGTAGAATTAGTCAGAGAAGTCGTAGAACCTGTCATTGAAGCTCCCTTTGAACTCGTTGATATCGAGTACGGAAAGATTGGCAGTGACATGATTCTTAGTATTTTTGTAGATAAACCAGAGGGAATTACCTTGAACGACACAGCGGACTTGACAGAGATTATCAGTCCTGTCCTAGATACTATCAAGCCAGATCCCTTCCCAGAACAATATTTCCTAGAAATCACCAGTCCAGGCTTGGAGCGTCCTTTGAAAACCAAGGAAGCAGTCGCTGGAGCAGTTGGGAAATACATCCATGTTGGACTTTACCAAGCCATCGATAAGCAAAAGGTTTTTGAAGGAACCTTGCTAGCCTTTGAAGAGGATGAGTTGACTATGGAGTATATGGACAAGACTCGTAAGAAAACAGTCCAAATTCCATACAGTTTAGTATCAAAAGCACGTTTAGCAGTTAAATTATAGAAAAAGAAAGGATAGCTTTTGAGGATTCAAAAGTGAAGAAAACATGAGTAAAGAAATGCTAGAGGCCTTCCGCATTTTGGAAGAAGACAAGGGAATCAAAAAAGAAGATATCATCGACGCAGTAGTAGAGTCGCTTCGTTCCGCTTATCGCAGACGCTATGGTCAATCAGACAGCGTAGCTATTGACTTCAACGAAAAAACAGGTGACTTTACCGTTTATACTGTTCGTGAAGTGGTTGATGAAGTATTTGATAGCCGTTTGGAAATCAGCTTGAAAGATGCTCTTGCCATTAATTCAGCCTATGAACTTGGAGACAAGATCAAGTTTGAAGAAGCACCTGCTGAGTTTGGTCGTGTAGCAGCCCAATCTGCCAAACAAAACCATCATGGAAAAAAATGCGCAAGCAAACACGTGCCATCACTTACAATACTTACAAAGAACATGAGCAAGAAATCATGTCTGGTACTGTAGAACGCTTTGACAACCGCTTCATCTATGTCAACCTTGGCAGCATTGAAGCCCAATTGTCAAAACAAGACCAAATTCCTGGAGAAGTCTTTTCTTCTCATGATCGTATTGAAGTTTATGTCTACAAGGTTGAAGACAACCCTCGCGGTGTCAACGTCTTTGTTAGCCGTAGCCATCCAGAAATGATCAAACGCTTGATGGAGCAAGAAATTCCAGAAGTTTATGACGGAACTGTTGAAATCATGAGCGTAGCTCGTGAAGCTGGTGACCGTACTAAGGTTGCCGTTCGCAGTCATAATCCAAACGTGGATGCTATCGGTACAATCGTTGGACGCGGTGGAGCGAATATCAAGAAGATTACTAGCAAATTCCACCCAGCTCGCTACGATGCTAAGAGCGACCGTATGGTACCAATCGAAGAAAATATCGATGTTATCGAGTGGGTAGCAGATCCAGCTGAATTTATCTACAATGCCATCGCTCCTGCTGAAGTTGACCAAGTTATCTTTGATGAAAACGACAGCAAACGTGCCTTGGTGGTTGTTCCGGATAACAAGCTTTCTCTTGCTATCGGTCGTCGTGGGCAAAACGTTCGCTTGGCAGCTCACTTGACTGGTTACCGTATCGATATCAAGTCTGCTAGCGAATTTGAAGCCATGGAAGAAGCTGCTTCAGTAGAGTTGGAAGCAGAAAACGATACTGTAGAAGAATAAAAGCTGCTAGAGGAGGGAAAGATGAAAACAAGAAAAATCCCTTTGCGCAAGTCTGTTGTGTCCAATGAAGTGATTGATAAGCGTGATTTGCTCCGCATTGTCAAGAACAAAGAAGGACAAGTCTTTATTGATCCGACAGGCAAGGCCAATGGCCGCGGCGCTTATATCAAGCTAGACAATGCAGAAGCCTTAGAAGCTAAAAAGAAGAAGGTCTTTAACCGTAGCTTTAGCATGGAAGTGGATGAAAGCTTTTATGACGAGTTGATCGCTTATGTGGATCACAAAGTGAAAAGAAGAGAGTTAGGACTTGAATAAGCAAAATATAAGCAATCTCTTGGGACTCGCTCAGCGAGCAGGGCGTATCATATCGGGTGAAGAATTGGTGGTCAAGGCCATTCAAGACGGCAAGGCCAAGTTGGTCTTTCTAGCCCATGATGCTGGCCCCAATCTGACCAAGAAGATTCAAGATAAAAGTCATTATTATCACGTAGAAATTGTAACCGTGTTTTCAACACTGGAATTAAGCATAGCAGTCGGGAAATCGAGAAAGGTTTTGGCTGTAACAGATGCTGGATTTACAAAGAAAATGAGGTCTCTTATGGAATAGAAGAGGAGGACATGATTTGTCTAAGAAAAGATTGTACGAAATCGCAAAAGAACTTGGAAAAGAAAGTAAAGAAGTTGTAGCGCGTGCAAAAGAGTTGGGCTTGGATGTGAAAAGCCACTCATCAAGTGTGGAAGAAGCTGTCGCTGCAAAAATCGCTGCTAGCTTTAAGCCTGCAGCTGCTCCAAAGGCAGAAGCAAAACCTGCAGCACCAAAAGCAAGTGCAGAAAAGAAAGCCGAAAAATCTGAGCCAGCTAAACCAGCTGTAGCCAAGGAAGAGGCAAAACCTGCTGAGCCAGTTGCTCCGAAGACAGAAAAAGTAGCAGCTAAACCGCAAAGTCGTAATTTCAAGGCTGAGCGTGAAGCTCGTGCCAAAAGAACAGGCAGAACGACGCAAGCAAAATAAGGGCAATAACCGTGATCAACAAAAGGGAAATCATCAAAAGAATGATAACCGTAATGGTGGAAAACAAGGTCAAGGCAACCGCGATAATCGTCGCTTTAATGACCAAGCTAAGAAACAGCAAGGTCAGCAAAATCGTGGTAATGAGCGCCGTCAACAAGAGGACAAACGTCCAAATCAAGCGGCTCCACGTATTGACTTTAAAGCCCGTGCAGCAGCCCTAAAAGCAGAGCAAAATGCAGAGTATGCACGTTCAAGTGAGGAACGCTTCAAGCAATATCAGGCTGCTAAAGAAGCCTTGGCTCAAGCTAACAAACGCAAGCAACCAGAGGAAATCTTTGAAGAGGTTGCTAAACTAGCTGAACAAGCCCAACAAGAGCAACAAGTTCAAGCAGTAATTGAAGTGGTGCCTGAGAAAAAAGAACATGCAGTGGATACACGTCGTAAAAAACAAGCTCGACCAGATAAAGAACGTGATGATTTCGATCACGAAGAAGATGGTCCTAGAAAACAACAAAAGAATCGAAGTAGTCAAAATCAAGTGAGAAATCAAAGAAATAGTAACTGGAACAATAACAAAAAGAATAAAAAAGGCAATAAGCAAAATAACCGTAATCAGGCACCAAAACCTGTTACAGAGCGTAAGTTCCATGAATTGCCAACAGAATTTGAATATACAGATGGTATGACCGTTGCGGAAATCGCAAAACGTATCAAACGCGAACCAGCTGAGATTGTTAAGAAACTCTTCATGATGGGTGTGATGGCGACACAAAACCAGTCCTTGGACGGTGAAACAATCGAACTCCTCATGGTAGATTACGGTATTGAAGCTAAACAAAAGGTTGAAGTGGACAATGCTGATATCGAACGTTTCTTTGCAGAAGAGGGTTATCTCAATGAAGATGAACTCGTAGAACGTCCACCAGTTGTAACGATCATGGGACACGTTGACCATGGTAAAACAACCCTTTTGGATACCCTTCGTAATTCTCGTGTTGCTACGGGAGAAGCTGGTGGTATCACTCAGCATATCGGTGCTTATCAGATCGAAGAAATGGTAAGAAGATTACCTTCCTTGATACACCAGGACACGCGGCCTTTACTTCTATGCGTGCGCGTGGTGCTTCTGTTACCGATATTACCATCTTGGTCGTAGCGGCAGATGACGGGGTAATGCCTCAGACTATCGAAGCCATCAACCACTCAAAAGCGGCTAATGTTCCAATCATCGTAGCTATCAACAAAATCGATAAACCAGGTGCTAACCCAGAACGTGTGATCGGTGAATTGGCTGAACATGGTGTTATGTCAACAGCTTGGGGTGGAGATTCTGAGTTCGTAGAAATCTCAGCCAAGTTCAACCAAAATATCGATGAACTCTTGGAAACTGTTCTACTTGTGGCTGAAATTCAAGAGCTCAAAGCTGATCCAACAGTTCGTGCCATCGGTACTGTTATCGAAGCTCGTTTGGATAAAGGAAAAGGTGCGGTCGCAACCCTTCTTGTTCAACAAGGTACTTTGAATGTTCAAGATCCAATCGTTGTCGGAAATACTTTCGGACGTGTCCGTGCCATGACTAACGACCTTGGACGTCGTGTGAAGGTTGCAGGCCCATCAACACCAGTATCGATCACAGGTTTGAACGAAGCGCCAATGGCAGGTGACCACTTTGCCGTTTACGAAGATGAAAAATCTGCCCGTGCAGCTGGTGAAGAACGTGCTAAACGTGCTCTTATGAAGCAACGTCAAGCTACTCAACGTGTCAGTCTTGAAAACCTCTTTGATACCCTTAAAGCAGGAGAACTCAAGTCTGTTAATGTCATCATCAAAGCCGACGTACAAGGTTCTGTTGAAGCGCTCTCTGCATCACTTCAAAAGATTGATGTGGAAGGTGTTAAAGTAACTATTGTTCACTCAGCAGTAGGTGCTATCAATGAATCTGACGTGACTCTTGCCGAAGCTTCAAATGCCTTTATCGTTGGTTTCAACGTGCGTCCTACACCACAAGCTCGTCAACAAGCAGAAGCTGACGATGTAGAAATCCGTCTCCACAGCATCATCTACAAGGTTATCGAAGAGATGGAAGAAGCCATGAAAGGGATGCTTGACCCAGAATTTAAAGAAAAAGTTATCGGTGAAGCGATCATCCGCGAAACCTTCAAGGTATCTAAAGTGGGAACAATCGGAGGATTCATGGTTACCAGCGGTAAAGTTACCCGTGACTCTAAAGTCCGTGTTATCCGTGATGGTGTTGTTATTTACGATGGAGCGCTGGCTAGCTTGAAACACTATAAAGATGACGTTAAAGAAGTTACAAACGGCCGTGAAGGTGGTCTCATGATTGACGGCTACAATGATCTTAAGATGGATGATGTGATTGAAGCTTATATCATGGAAGAAATCAAACGATAAGATTTGCTCCTTTCTTAAGTGGCGGAGGACGCAAGCAAACCGATGGTTTCATTGCTTATTTTTGAGCCTAGAGTCTCAAAAATCCCCAGTGATTGAACTGAATTATCAGTCCAATCACTTTCACCACGGTGAAAGAAGCAGATGAGTTCAAATTGAACTTCGTTTCAATTTGAACTGACAATCAATAAGTTTAAAAATAGCTAGGTCTACTGGCCTAGCTTTTGGTTCAATTGAGAGAAAGGAAAAAGCATGGCGAATCATTTCCGTACGGACCGTGTGGGCATGGAAATCAAGCGCGAAGTCAATGAGATTTTGCAAAAGAAAGTCCGTGATCCGCGTGTCCAAGGTGTGACTATCACTGATGTTCAGATGCTAGGTGATTTATCTATGGCTAAGGTTTACTACACTATTTTGAGTAATCTTGCCTCAGATAATCAAAAAGCTCAAGTCGGGCTTGAAAAAGCAACTGGTACCATCAAACGTGAACTTGGTCGCAATTTGAAATTGTACAAAATCCCAGATTTAACCTTCGTCAAAGACGAATCCATCGAATATGGAAACAAGATTGACGAGATGCTACGCAATCTGGATAAAAACTAAGAAAGAGGGGAGCCCTCTTTTGTGTGTGTGCCAGTCCTCCTTATGGTATAATATGCAGGAGAAAATCATTTTAGAACATATATGGAGGTCGTCATGGACAATATCATCGATGTGTCAATTCCTGTTGCGGAAGTGGTAGACAAGCATCCAGAGTTTTGGATATTTTAGTGGAGCTCGGTTTTAGACCACTTGCTAATCCCTTTGATGCGCACACAGTCGGTCGCAAAGTGTCGCTCAAGCAGGGTTCTAAGCTCGAAGGAACTCCTATGGACAAGATTAGTTCGCACACTGGAAGCGAATGGCTACGAAGTGATTGGATTAGACTAATGGCAGATGAACTGATTCATATCCTACGGATATTTTGTTAGAATTGCATAATGGTGCCTCTCCTGAGTCAGTTCAGGAGCGTTTTGATGCGACCTTTACGGGTGTTTCAGCCATCGAGATTTCCCTCATGGAGCACGAGCTGATGAACTCAGACTCAGGTGTCACTTTTGAAGATGTCATGGAGCTCTGTGATGTCCATGCCAATCTTTTTAAAAAAACGCTGTTATGGCGTCGAAGTAGAGGACACCGAACACCCTGGCCATCCAGTTCGGGTCTTCAAGGATGAAAATCTGGCTCTCCGTGCAGCTTTGATTCGCATTCGGAGATTGTTAGATACCTATGAGTCTATGGAAGACGAGGAAATGCTTGCGGAGATGCGCAAGGGTTTGGTTCGTCAAATGGGGCTTTTTGGGGCAATTTGATGTCCACTACCAGCGTAAGGAAGAGCTCTTTTTCCCCATCATGGAGCGCTATGGTCACGATTCACCCCAAAAGTTATGTGGGGAGTGGATGACCAGATCAGAGAACTCTTTCAGACAGCTCTAGCGACAGCCAAAGCACTACCAAAAGTTTCAATTAGCACAGCAAAAGAAGATTTTGAAGCTTTTGCAAACAGAGTTTGAAAGTATGATTTTCAAGGAAGAGTCCATCCTCCTCATGATTCTTCTTGAGTCCTTTACCCAGGATGACTGGATTCAGATTGCGGAGGAGAGCGATGCCTACGGCTATGCCATCATCCGTCCGTCAGAGAAATGGGTGCCAGAACGACAGAGCTTTGTTGAGGAAAAAGAGTGCAGAAGAGCCAGTACAACTAGACACGGCAGAAGGTCAAGTTCAGCAAGTTATCGATACGCCTGAAGGTCAGTTTCACCATTACATTTACCCCTAAGGAAAAAGGAAGCAGTGCTGGACCGCCATAGTCAACAGGTTTTTGGGAATGGCTATCTCTCAGTTGAGCAGGCCAACCTTATCCTCAATCACCTCCCTATGGAGATTACCTTTGTCAATAAAGACGATATTTTCCAGTATTACAATGACAATACGCCAGCTGATGAGATGATTTTCAAACGGACACCGTCCCAAGTCGGGCGCAATGTCGAGTTATGTCATCCTCCAAAATATTTGGAGAAAGTCAAAGCCATTATGCAAGGTCTTCGTGAAGGGGTCAAGGACAAGTATGAAATGTGGTTCAAGTCTGAGTCGCGAGGCAAGTTTGTCCACATTACCTATGCCACAGTCCATGATGAGAACGGAGAATTTCAAGGAGTGTTGGAGTATGTTCAAGATATTCAGCCCTACCGAGAGATTGATACGGACTATTTCCGTGGATTAGAATAAGGAGAATCAATGAGTTACGAACAGGAATTTATGAAGGAATTTGAAGCATGGGTTAATACCCAGATTATGATCAACGATATGGCGCACAAGGAAAGTCAAAAGGTCTACGAAGAAGACCAAGACGAGCGTGCCAAAGATGCCATGATTCGCTACGAAAGCCGCTTGGATGCCTACCAGTTCTTGCTGGGTAAGTTTGAAAATTTCAAAGCAGGCAAGGGATTTCATGATTTGCCAGAAGGATTGTTTAGGGAGAGAAAACTATTAAAATGAGATATCCTATCTTGATTTTTCGCCGAAAATCTTGATAAAATATCATTTATTAAATCCTTGTCAGAGCAGGGATTTTTTATTGAAAGGATTTTATCATGTCAAAGAAACTCCAACGTAAAAAACAATTAAGAAACAGCCTTCGCCGTTCAGGTGCCTTTTCAACTACAGTGACCAAGGTTGTAGAAGAGACCAAAAAAAGTCGTGAAACATGCGGAAAAATCTGCCAGCCAAGCAGGAAAAGTCGTCTCTAAAAAGTGGAACAAGCAGTAGAAGCGACCAAGGAACAAGCTCAAAAAGTAGCCAGTTCAGTAGAAGATTTCGCAGCGACTTTGGGTGGCCTCTCAGTAGATCGTGCTAAGACTTTCTATGATGAAGGCATCAAGTCAGCTTCTGACTTTAAAAATTGGACTGAAAAAGAACTCCTTGCCTTGAAAGGAATTGGCCCAGCTACCATTAAGAAATTAAAAGAACACGGCATCAGTTCAAGTAATTTTTCTTGACCCTTGCATTTCTGTGAAAAACTTGCTACAATAAAGCCATCAGAGGTGTTTTGAATCCCACATTTAACAGAAAGTGGCGGTGCTGAGAAGTCCACAAATGTGTCAAAACTGGTTGCTGATGGATGAAAAATTGAAATAAACAAAGATGCGGGCTTGGCCCGAAATTGGGTGGTACCGCGGATAAACACATTCGTCCCTGTCATGTAGATGGCAGGGGCGATTTTTTGTAGAAAGCGAGGTAGAAGGATGACAAGAGCAACATTACCAGAACGAATAGAGACCGAGCGTCTGGTCTTGCGAGTCCGAACAGTGGCTGATGCCGAGGATATCCATGCCTACGCTAGTCTCCCAGAGGTCGCTTATCCAGCAGCATTTCACCCCGTCAAGACCTTGGAAGATGAGATTTATTATCTAGAGCATATCCTTCCTGAGCGCAATGAAAAGGATAATCTCCCAGCAGGCTATGGAATTGTTGTCAAAGGGACTGATAAAGTCATCGGCTCTGTTGATTTCAACCATCGCCATGAAGATGATGTTCTTGAGATCGGCTATACCTTGCACCCGGACTATTGGGGCCGTGGTTATGTGCCAGAAGCTTCGCGTGCCTTGATTGACCTAGCTTTTAAAGAATTGAATCTGCATAAGATTGAACTGACTTGTTTTGGCAACAATATCAAAAGTCAACGAGTCGCAGAGAAGCTTGGCTTCACCCTCGAAGCTCGCATTCGAGACAGAAAGGATGTTCAAGGAAACCGCTGTGACAGTCTCATATGGCTTGCTGAAGAGTGAGTGGGAAACTAGAAAAGGAAAATAGTCAAAATGAATAAATTAAAAACAATGTTAAAAAGCAGAAAAACTTCATCCTAAAGAAAGATATTATGTAACAAAAGTAGATGAGTTTTCCACGTTGTAAATAGTGGTTTATTTTTATCATCTAAGAAAACAAAGCGTAATATCGCTTATAGTTTAAGATATCTAGAATTTTTGAAAATTCAATTAGATGAACTTGTTTTGGATGATTTAATGAAAAATGATATGGAAAAATTCTCATTATTACTTCGATATCTGTAATTGAGGTAATAATGCAAGATAGAACTAATAAGAATAAATTTGGAGAAAAATTATTAAATGAATTTCGAGAAAAATCCATTAAGTCTTAGTGATAATGATTTAGATAAATTGGATGATTTCAGAAAGTTAAGAAACCGAGTACATATTGAAATTAAATATGATGATGATGACACAGATTGGTTCATGTTTGGAGAAAAGAATATTTGGAAATGAAAAATTTACTGTATAATTTTTAACAAGTGAAAAATGTTTAATTCTATGTATACAAAGAACGTAGATTTTTAAAAATCATAAAAAGGAGCACACACATGTCAAAACAACTTTCACTCTAAATACAATCCAGCCGAGGTTGAGGCTGGTCGTTATCAAAAATGGCTTGATGCCGATGTTTTCAAGCCTTCAGGCGATCAAAAAGGCTAAGCCTTTATTCTATCGTGATTCCACCACCAAACGTAACTGGTAAACTTCACCTTGGTCACGCTTGGGATACAACTCTTCAAGATATCATTATCCGTCAAAAACGCATGCAAGGTTTTGACACGCTTTGGCTTCCAGGAATGGACCATGCGGGGATTGCAACTCAAGCTAAAGTTGAGGAGCGCTTGCGTGGTGAGGGCATTACCCGTTACGACCTTGGTCGTGAAAAATTCCTCGATAAGGTTTGGGAATGGAAAGACGAATATGCCACTACCATCAAGGAACAATGGGGCAAGATGGGGCTTTCTTTAGACTACTCTCGTGAGCGTTTCACTCTTGACGAAGGTTTGTCAGAAAGCCGTTCGCAAGGTCTTTGTGGACCTTTACAAGAAAGGCTGGATCTACCGTGGTGAATTTATCATCAACTGGGACCCAGCTGCTCGTACAGCCCTTTCTGATATCGAGGTAATCCACAAGGATGTTGAAGGTGCCTTCTACCATATGAACTACATGCTGGAAGACGGTTCCCGCGCCCTTGAAGTTGCGACAACTCGTCCAGAGACTATGTTTGGGGACGTTGCCGTTGCGGTCAATCCAGAAGACCTACGCTACAAGGACTTGATTGGTAAAAACGTCATCCTTCCAATCGCTAATAAATTGATTCCAATCGTTGGGGACGAGCACGCAGACCCTGAGTTTGGTACTGGTGTCGTGAAAATCACACCTGCCCACGATCCAAACGACTTCTTGGTTGGTCAACGTCACAACTTGCCACAAGTCAACGTCATGAACGACGACGGAACTATGAACGATTTGACCTTCGAATTTGCAGGTATGGATCGTTTTGAAGCTCGTAAGGCAGTCGTTGCTAAGTTGGAAGAAATCGGCGCCCTCGTTAAAAATCGAAAAACGTGTCCACAGTGTTGGTCACCAGAGCGTACAGGTGTTGTGGTTGAGCCACGCTTGTCTACACAATGGTTCGTTAAGATGGACCAATTGGCTAAGAACGCTATTGCTAACCAAGATACAGAAGACAAGGTAGAATTTTATCCACCTCGTTTCAATGATACCTTCCTCCAATGGATGGAAAAATGTCCACGACTGGGTAATCTCTCGTCAGCTCTGGTGGGGTCACCAAATCCCTGCTTGGTACAATGCTGAGGGTGAAATGTACGTCGGCGAAGAAGCACCTGAAGGTGACGGATGGACTCAGGACGAAGACGTCTTGGATACGTGGTTCAGTTCTGCCCTTTGGCCGTTCTCAACCATGGGCTGGCCTGATGTCGACTCAGAAGACTTCAAACGTTACTTCCCAACTTCAACCTTAGTAACAGGTTACGACATCATCTTCTTCTGGTGTCTCGTATGATCTTTCCAATCTTTGGAATTCACTGGCCGTCAGCCATTCCAAAACGTTCTTATCCACGGCCTCATTCGTGATGAGCAAGGACGCAAGATGTCGAAATCTCTTGGTAACGGGATTGACCCAATGGATGTTATCGAGAAATACGGTGCCGATGCCCTTCGTTGGTTCCTTTCAAACGGTTCTGCACCAGGGCAAGACGTGCGCTTCTCTTACGAGAAAATGGATGCGTCTTGGAACTTCATTAATAAGATCTGGAACATTTCTCGCTACATCCTCATGAACAATGAAGGTTTGACCCTTGAGCAAGCAAATCGCCAATGTGGAAAAAGTTACCAACAAGGAAGCTGGAAACGTCACAGACCGCTGGATTCTCCACAACCTCAATGAAACGATCGGCAAGTTACTGAAAACTTTGACAAGTTTGAGTTTGGTGTGGCTGGTCACATCCTCTACAACTTCATCTGGGATGAGTTTGCGGACTGGTACGTTGAGTTGACCAAGGAAGTCCTTTATAGCGATAATGAAGAAGAGAAAGTCATCACACGTTCTGTTCTCCTTTATACTTTGGACAAGATCCTTCGTCTCCTTCACCCAATTATGCCATTCGTAACAGAAGAAATCTTTTGGACAAATCTCTGAAGGCTCTATCGTCACAGCCGCTACTCCAACTGTCAACCCAGCCTTTGAAGACCTTGCTGCTCACACTGGTGTCGAAAGCCTCAAAGACTTGATCCGTGCCGTTCGTAATGCGCGTGCAGAAGTAAACGTAGCTCCAAGTAAGCCAATCACGATTCTTGTTAAGACAAGCGATAGCGACTTGGAAGCCTTCTTTAACAGCAATGTCAATTATATCAAACGCTTCACAAATCCAGAACACTTGAAATCGTATCAACCATCCCTGCACCTGAACCGGCTATGCCAAGCGTCATCACAGGAGCAGAAATCTACTTGCCTCTCGCAGACCTCCTCAATGTCGAAGAAGAACTCGCTCGTCTCGACAAGGAACTAGCTAAATGGCAAAAAGAACTGGACATGGTCGGTAAGAAGCTCTCTAACGAACGCTTCGTAGCCAATGCCAAACCAGAAGTCGTCCAAAAAGAACGCGACAAACAAGCCGACTACTAAGCTAAGTACGACGCGACCGTCGCACGTATTGATGAGATGAAGAAGTTGGTGAAATATTTATTGATAGTGAGAGGAATATGGTATGTCAAATATTTTTAGAAAAATATAGTGAAAAAGATTTGACTGATGTTATCGAAAATGATAGGATTGATCTCGACCGCGAAGAGGAACTTTCTGATGAGATAGAGGTCTGACAGGTAGAAAATTATATATAGATAAAGTTGATAAATCTACTTCAGATATTATAAGAATGATTACAGAGGGTGAGTTAATCTTGCAAACCTGATTATCAGAGAAAATTTGTATGGAACGAAAAGACACAATCTCAGTTTATAGAATCTTTGTTACTTTCAATTCCTATTCCGACAATATTTTTAGCAGAAAAACGATGATGATACACTTTGAAGTAATAGATGGTCAACAAAGATTAACTACAGTCTACTCTTTTTATAAGTCTATATTAAGTGAAGATGAATTAAAAAGAGATTCAGTTAAAGATAAACAGTTAGACGAAATACAACCATTGAAACTGTCTGGTTTAAAAACACTTTGAACAATCTAAATAAAAACATTAAATGAGATGGATGAAAAATCCAAAGACGTTTTTAAAAATGTCTTTACCTATGGTTATAATTCAAAAAGATTCATCAGAAGATATTAAATATGATGTATTTTCTAGAATTAACCAAGGATCAATAAAGCTAAATGGTCAAGAACTTTAAATGTCATGTATCGAGGAAAAATTATTATTTGCCTTAAACACTATTTGTGAAAGCACTGAGGTTGATAATATTTTCGGCAATAGACCTATTCTAAAAAGAGATTTGGGTATAATGAAATTTTTATTAAGAGCGTTTGTCATTAATGATTTTATTGATACTGATTGGGAACTCAGAACTGTACCTGTTCATAATGAACAAGCGCTTGAAAAAGAGCGAAAATATGGTGGAAGATTGAATACGTCCATAATTGAATTTTTAAAAAGAATTTAGAAACGATGAAGAAAATGTGATGAATTGAAGACTTTTATTAATGATTCTATACGCAAAGTACAAATTGTTTTCAATGATGGTGCTTTCAAGCGCATAGATAGCAATGATGTTTCAACAAGTATCAATAAAACTATTGCTGAGTTACAATTAGTAGCCTTGTCGAGATTTTCTGAAAGCACTATCGTTGAACACAAAGAACTAATAAGAGAATCTTTATGAATTTCTTTTAAATAATACCGAGATTTTTCTCAGAGCAACAAATAATACTGAAAAATGTAAAAAGAAGGTATAATTGAGGAAAAATCTTATCCTCTAAATTAGAGGGGTAATTAAATGAATCATATTACCTTAGATAAGACTAGTATTCTAAACGCATACGATGAATACAAAAATGTTTTATAATAATTCACTTGATTCTTTGAACGGTAATGCTAAAATTCTTCTCGAAAATTCTTTTATATCTATCTATTTTTACAACTTTTTGAATTATTTTTTAAAAAGATATAATTGATATATATATTAGAAAAGCTCTAGTTGATGAAATTTGTTTTTAGCAAATTAGTAGACTCTTTTGCAATTGAGTATCTAAAAATAAAGAAAGACAGTTTGATAATTTTTTAAAGATCAAAATCTTGATAGTTTTAATAATATCAAGTCTTTATTAGAAAAACAGACTTAGCGAAAAGGACTTGAAGAATATATGTAAGATTTGAGTTCTTACACAAAAAGAAATTGGATAAGTACTATCCTGCACTTATGGAACAAATATTAGGTAAAAGAAATTTTTAGAAAGTGTTGATATTGAATTTCCAGACACAGATAGCGCTACTTTAGGGGTTGAGTTACGAGAAGTCAAGAATGCTAAAAGAATTTTTTTATCAATTTATACAGAGCAGATAAGAAATAGCATCGCACATGAGAATAGTCACTTCTCGGTTGGGAATATCTCGTTCGATAAATGTGTAGAAAGTTTTTAAAGATATTACAAAATAAAATATACGATCAATTTATATCACATAATGATTTGCAAGATACAGAAAGACTATCATACATAATGAGAGATAATATTCTAGCTCAAGAATAAAATTCTTTTTAATAACTAGTTTATTAAAAATTCTACAAAAAGCAATTCAATTTACTTTTAATTAGGATATAATTCATATCTTTAAAAAGCAGGTTCCTACATAACAAATCCTCTAAGTTCGAACTGCTCTGAGAAGTACGATATTGTAGCTTAATTTTCATATAGAACTACAACGAATTCATCTGGATTGATACCGAAACCCCACCTAGCGATGCTATCGGCTGGGTAGCAAAGAAATAAAAAGTCCTGTCACTTTCTCTCATTTAACCTTTGACTATTCCGCAAAATTATCGTACAATAAAGAGTACATGATAAAATGAGGTCAGAGTCTGTTCACTCTGGCGATAGTAGTAAAAATGAGGAGAAACGCTTTGGAATTAGAAGTATTTGCTGGGCAAGAAAAAGTGAACTATCTATGATTGAGGTAGCGCGTGCTATCTTGGAACTTCGTGGTCGCGATCATGAGATGCATTTTAGCGATCTTGTAAACGAAATTCAAAACTACCTTGGAACATCAAACAGCGATATCCGCGAAGCTTTGCCTTTGTTCTACACAGAGTTGAACTTTGACGGTAGCTTCATCTCACTTGGGGACAACAAATGGGGTCTTCGTTCATGGTATGGTGTGGACGAAATCGACGAAGAAATCATCGCTCTTGAAGAAAGTGACGACGATGAAGTAGCTCCAAAAGCTAAGAAAAAACGTGTCAATGCCTTTATGGATGGTGATTCAGATGCGATTGACTACAATGCAGATGATCCAGAAGACGAAGATGCATACGAAGCAGATCCAGCTCTTTCATACGATGATGAAAATCCAGATGATGAGAAAAATGAAGTGGAAGCTTATGATGCGGAAATCAACGAAATCGCCCCTGATGACTTGGGTGAAGACGTGGATCTCAACGAAGAAGACGACGAGTTTTCAGACGATGACGCTGAAACAAGTGACGAAGTATAAGAAGTCCTCACAGAGGAGATCAGTTTGATCTTCTCTTTTTATTTGTCGGGAGGGAGTTGATGATTTCCTTTGAAATCAGGGGCTAGAAGGTGTAAAATAAAAGTGGGAAGGTGTGCATTTTTCAAAGGAGGTGCCTGCCGATGGAGTTTCGTTTAGATAAAAGTTTGTATGACTTGGGAATCAAGAATGTCGTGATTGGTATTGCTAAAAACGTCGATCCTCACGCTGATTTGCCTCTTGTTTTTCTGAAAAAGAAAGAGGAGAGGAGAAGTGGGCGCTAGAGTGTGATGTAAAAGAAGTTCAAGAGTCTCCTGTTGTCCAAGGTTACAGGCAACTGCTCCAGCGAGTCGGGCGTAGCGTCAAGAAAAATCCACCGACAGTGGTCGCTCATTGGCAATATCCAGCATCGTGGCTCTCTCCCTCATATCAATAGTATCATCGATATCTACAATGTAGAGGCGCTTTTTCTTTGTTGGCAATTGTGGGCACGACCTAGATAAGATTGGAGGGCAGATAGAGTTTTCTGTTAGCCAAAGGGAGGACATTTTTCCTACCCATCTTATCAACGGAGAAGCATGTTGCACAGACGGACTATGTCTATCGTGATGAAAAAGGAGTTCTAGCTTGGCTGGATGTTCGTGATAGTGAACATTACAAATTTGATGAAGATACAAAAAATGCTATTTTCATCATTCAAGGGAATGAAAACACTTCTGTCGAGATGCGTTTAGAAGCGTTAGAAGAAATTGAAAAAGGATTTCACGCTTGCATGCCTGATTTGCAGTTTGAAAAAGAAAGTCATTTCTCTTGAAGGAAACCGCACGGTGGTTCAGGACATTTACTGAGTTTTATAGTGCCTGCTTTATGGTATGTGAACAAAGGAGGAAAGTGCCATGAAGAACAAATTGAAACAATGGAACTTGTTAGGTTTAGCACTTGCAGGTCTAGCTCTACTAGCTTTCCCCCAAACTGGTCAAGCCTTTGAACTAAAAGAGCTCTGGCCGATTAAAGGTGGTATTGTCTATGAAAATGGCAAGGTAGCTCGCTTTAATAATGGACATGAAGTAGATATTCAGGTTTTGGATTTGCCGAAAAACTGAAAAATCGAGTGGACGGTCAGTCTAAATGGTCAGGATCAAACGACGAATTTCCTAGGGCAGGAAAAGGAAAAGTCCATGATCGGTGAGGAGGACGTTTCTTGACATTTCTACGTGCCTTATGGTTATCGTGGAGATATCAAGGTGGAAGCCAAGAGTGGAGAGGAAGTCAAGACTTGGTCGACGAAAGTCATGGATGATATTTATCACGGTGGAAAGAGTAGTTATTATCGCCTCGAAGAAGGAAAAGACCAATATACTTATTTAGATACAAAATGGGATTATGAAACAAAGACTTATACAGCAACCCTGCCAGCGACCTCTAATGGTAAGAAAGTCGTAGCATGGAGAGGAAGTCAATATGATAGTGTGAAGCTTGAGAAACCCGGAGAAATAACTCGACCATACAGGGGAACTAGTTTGCTATAGTTTTTATCCAATTTTTGAAACTGCAGGCTGGTTCAAATCAGACTCGATCTGGTATTATCAAAAACAAGGGGAATTGAGTTTCTAACGATTGGGTATACTACCAAGGAAATTGGTATTTCATGGATGGGTGCTGGCGGTATGGAATCATGACGGTTGGATCTGCAGTGAAGATATTTGGTACTATTTCAAGAGATTCCGGCATTATGATGAGTCAAGAGTGGATTTATGATCAAGGTCAGTTGGTACTATCTGTAAACTCTTCAGGTGCCATGTTGAGTCAAACGAGTGGATCCATGACGAGTGACAACTGGTATTACTGTCAAAGGCGTCAGGGAGCTATGGCCAGCCAAGAATGGGTTTATGTCCAAGGTAAATGGTATTATTTTGCAGACTCAGGAAGATGAAAAAGAGTACTTGGGTTCTTCTACCGAGGATGCTTGGTATTACTTGAATGATTCAGGCGCACTGTTGAGAGATGACTGGTTCTACTATGGTAGATACTTGGTACTATCTCAAGGGTTCAGGAGCTATGGCCAACCAAGAATGGATTTCATAACCAAGGCAAACTGGTACTACTCTAGATTCTTCAGGTAAAGATGCTTCGCAACACCTACACACCTGATGGTTATTATGTGGGCAACTCAGGCGCTTGGCAATAAGAATTAGATGTCCTCTTTCCTCATTGAGGGAAAGGGATTTTCCTTGCCATATACTGCTTCCCTATTTGTCCTAAAGCCTTTTTTGTGTTACAAATGAAATGGTATGAAAGCTAAGAAATTATGGATGACTGGCTTTGACTGTGGCTGGTCTAAGTGCCCTCGCTTTGGGTGCCAAAAAGCAGCAGATAATCACAAACTCATGAAGACGCAAGAGGAGTTAACCACTATCGTGCGTGATCTTTTCTCAGATATGGGAGAGATTGCGACTCTCTATGTTCAAGTCTACGAAAGTAGTCTAGAGCGACTCGTTGGAGGAGTCATTTTCGAGGATGGTCGTCACTATACCTTTGTCTATGAAAATGAAGATCTGGTCTATGAGGAGGAAGTCTTATGATTATTCCCAGTAGTATAGAAGAACTAGCAGGTTTTGTCGAGCAGGATGGCAAGAAGGTCTTTCTTTTTGTGGCGGACTGGTGTGGCGATTGTCGTTATATCTATCCAGCCTTGCCAGAGATTGAGGAGACCAATCCAGAGTTCACCTTTATTCGAGTGGACCGAGACCAGTACATGGATCTGGCCAAACTCTGGGATGTTTACGGCATTCCTAGCCTTGTTGTCCTAGAAAAGGACAAGGAAATCGGCCGATTTGTCAATCGTGACCGTAAAAGCAAGGAACAAATCAACAACTTTTTAGCAGGACTGAAATAGGAGAAAAAGGAAACAATGATTTTTACATATAACAAAGAACATGTCGGCGATGTCCTTATGGTCATCGTGAAAAACAGTGGAGATGCCAAACTGGACGTGGAGCGCAAAGGCAAGGTAGCCCGTGTTTTCCTCAAAGAAAATGGAGAAACAGTGGCTTGGAATATTTTCGAAGTTTCAAGTTTGTTTGAAATTGCAGAGCGCGGTCAAGTCTTTTTGATCAGATGAGCAAGTCGCTCGTTTGAACCAAGAGTTGCAGGCAGAAGGCTTTGCAGAAGAAATTGTCAATGACAAGGAACCCTAAAGTTTGTTGTCGGTGAGATTGTCGAGATGGTAGCTCATCCCAGATAGTGACCACCTCAACATCTGCCAAGTTGCAGTCGCCAGTGACAAGACAGTGCAAAATCGTTGCAGGGGCACCCTAATGCACGTGTTGGATTTGAAAACCATTGTCGCTCTTCCCGGGAGCTGATGATGCCAAAAAGGCAAATCTCATTTTCCCAGGCGAGCTTCGTGGTGAAAAGAGTTTTGGGATGATGTGCAGTCCTCGTGAATTGCATCTGCCAAATGCTCCGCAAAAACGTGGGGTTATTGAATTATCAGAAGACCAAGTTGTCGGAACTCCATTTGACCCAGCTAAACACTGGACTGCCTAGGAAGTTGTCAGTATCTGATAGACCAGATAGAAGGAGATAAGATGGCAAAAAATGTAGTGATTACAGGAGCGACCTCAGGAATCGGTGAAGCGATTGCGCGTGCTTATCTGGAGCAGGGGGAGAATGTCGTTCTAACAGGGCGACGGACAGACAGATTAGAGGTTCTCAAGTCAGAGTTTGCAGCAACCTATCCAAATCAAACAGTTTGGACCTTTCCACTGGATGTGACGGATATGGCCATGGTAAAGACAGTCTGCTCCGATATTCTAGAAACGATAGGGCAGATTGATATCTTGGTCAATAATGCTGGACTAGCTCTTGGCTTGGCTCCCTATCAAGACTATGAAGAGTTGGATATGCTGACCATGTTGGATACCAATGTCAAAGGTTTGATGGCAGTCACTCGCTGTTTCTTGCCAGAAATGGTAAAAGCCAATCGGGGGCATATTATCAATATGGGATCGACCGCAGGAATCTATGCCTATGCTGGGGCAGCTGTTTACTCAGCCACCAAGGCAGCAGTTAAGACTTTTTCAGATGGTCTGCGAATTGATACCATCGCAACGGATATCAAGGTGACCACCATTCAGCCTGGAATTGTCGAAACAGATTTTTCTAGAGTACGTTTTCATGGTGATAAAGAGCGAGCTGCGACGGTCTATCAGGGGATCGAAGCCTTGCAGGCACAAGACATCGCAGACACTGTTGTCTATGTGACCAGTCAGCCTCGTCGTGTGCAGATTACAGATATGACCATTATGGCCAATCAACAGGCGACATGGTTTTATGGTTCATAAAAAGTAAAAAATTTCCTCGAAAAGTTACAAATTTCTGTAACTTTTTTGATTTCCTACGAATAGATAAGTAGGAGGAAGAAAAAATGTATAATAAAGTTATCATGATTGGACGTTTGACGTCTACACCAGAATTGCACAAAACCAACAATGACAAGTCAGTAGCGCGAGCAACGATCGCTGTGAACCGTCGTTACAAAGACCAAAATGGGGAACGCGAAGCTGATTTTGTCAATCTTGTTCTTTGGGGCAGATTAGCAGAAACCTTGGCAAGCTACGCAACTAAAGGTAGTCTTATCTCTGTGGATGGAGAACTTCGTACCCGTCGCTTTGAGAAAAATGGTCAGACCAACTACGTGACTGAAGTTCTTGTGACAGGATTCCAACTTTTGGAAAGTCGTGCCCAACGTGCCATGCGTGAAAATAATGCAGGACAGGATTTGGCAGATTTGGTTTTGGAAGAGGAAGAATTGCCATTTTAAGTATTGAAAAGTCTGAGTTGGTCTCAGGCTTTTTATCTTGAGAAAGTCAGACTTTTTTCTTGACTATTTCTGACCAAGTGATACAATAGAACTATGAATTAGCACTCAGGGTATAAAGAGTGCTAATAATATGTATCTCATCATGGAGGAAAGCAGATGTTGAAACCATTAGGAGACCGTGTGGTCTTGAAAAATCGAAGAAAAAGAACAAACTGTTGGAGGCTTTGTCCTTGCAGGCTCAGCCCAAGAAAAAACAAAAACAGCCCAAGTTGTAGCTACTGGACAAGGTGTTCGTACCTTGAATGGTGACTTGGTCGCTCCAAGTGTTAAGGCTGGAGACCGTGTCTTAGTTGAAGCCCATGCAGGTATTGATGTCAAAGATGGCGATGAAAAAGTATATCATCGTAGGTGAAGCTAACATCTTGGCAATCATTGAAGATAATAGAAGGAGAAAGTAAGTATGTCAAAAGAAATTAAATTTTCATCTGATGCTCGTTCAGCTATGGTTCGTGGTGTCGATATCCTTGCAGACACTGTTAAAGTAACCTTGGGACCAAAAAGGTCGTAATGTTGTTCTTGAAAAAAATCATTTCGGTTCACCCTTGATTACCAATGACGGTGTGACCATTGCCAAAAGAAATCGAATTGGAAGACCATTTTTGAAAAATATGGGTGCCAAATTGGTATCAGAAGTAGCTTCAAAAACCAACGATATCGCAGGTGACGGAACGACAACCGCAACAGTCTTTGACTCAAGCTATCGTCCGTGAAGGAATCAAAGAAACGTCACAGCGGGTGCCAACCCAATCGGTATCCGTCGGGGATTGAAGCAGCGGTTGCCGCAGCTGTAGAAGCCTTTGAAAAAAACAATGCCATTCCTGTTGCCAATAAAGAAGCCATTGCTCAGGTTGCTGCCGTCTCATCTCGTTCTGAAAAAAAGTCGGTGAATACATCTCTGAAGCTATGGAAAAGAGTTGGTAAAGATGGTGTCATCACTATCGAAGAGTCGCGTGGTATGGAAACAGAACTTGAAGTTGTTGAAGGAATGCAGTTTGACCGCGGTTACCTTTCACAGTACATGGTGACAGATAGCGAAAAAATGGTGGCTGACCTTGAAAATCCATACATCTTGATTACCGACAAGAAGATTTCCAATATCCAAGAAATCTTGCCACTTCTAGAAAGCATTCTCCAAAGCAATCGTCCACTCTTGATTATTGCAGATGATGTGGATGGCGAAGCTCTTCCAACTCTTGTATTGAACAAGATTCGTGGAACCTTCAACGTGGTAGCAGTTAAGGCACCTGGCTTTGGTGACCGTCGTAAGGCTATGTTAGAAGATATCGCTATCTTGACAGGTGGAACAGTTATCACAGAAGATCTTGGTCTTGAGTTGAAAGATGCGACAATTGAGGCGCTTGGTCAAGCAGCGAGAGTAACTGTGGACAAAGATAGCACTGTTATCGTAGAAGGTGCTGGAAATCCTGAAGCTATTTCTCACCGTGTTGCGGTTATCAAGTCTCAAATCGAAACCACAACTTCAGAATTTGACCGCGAAAAATTGCAAGAACGCTTGGCTAAATTATCAGGTGGTGTCGCTGTTATCAAGGTCGGAGCTGCAACTGAAACTGAGTTGAAAGAAATGAAACTCCGCATTGAAGATGCCCTCAACGCTACTCGTGCAGCTGTTGAAGAAGGAATCGTTGCTGGTGGTGGAACAGCTCTTGTAAATGTCATTCCAGCTGTTGCTGCCTTGGAATTGACAGGTGATGAAGCAACAGGACGCAATATTGTTCTTCGTGCCTTGGAAGAACCTGTTCGTCAAATTGCCCACAATGCAGGATTCGAAGGGTCAATCGTTATCGATCGCTTGAAGAATGCTGAGCTTGGTACAGGATTCAACGCAGCAACTGGTGAGTGGGTTAATATGATTGAAGAAGGAATCATCGACCCAGTTAAAGGTTAGCCGTTCTGCTCTTCAAAATGCAGCATCTGTAGCCAGCTTGATCTTGACAACAGAAGCAGTCGTAGCCAATAAACCAGAACCAGCAGCTCCGGCTCCAGCCATGGATCCAAGCATGATGGGCGGCATGATGTAAGCTTTCTATAGAAAACAACTTATAAAAAACACAAAAGGAGGGAATGGCTATTCCTCCTTTTTATGCCATTCACTTCTAAATAGATTTGAGCTCTCCTAACTTATATGATAAAATAAGACTAGAAAAAGGAGAAGAACATGATCGATGTAGAAGAAATTCTGAGCAAGATGAACCCCAATCAGAAGATTAATTATGACCGTGTCATGCAGAAGATGGTACAAGTATGGGAGAAAAATGAGCAACGTCCAACTATTCTCATGCATGTTTGCTGTGCCCCTTGCAGTACCTATACCCTCGAATATTTGACCAAGTATGCAGATGTGACCATCTATTTTGCCAATTCCAATATCCATCCCAAGGCAGAATACCACAAGCGAGCTTACGTCACCAAGAAATTTGTCAGTGATTTCAATGAGCGAACAGGAAATACGGTCCAGTACCTAGAAGCTCCCTATGAACCCAATGAATACCGGAAGTTAGTCAGAGGACTGGAAGAAGAACCAGAAGGTGGCGATCGTTGCAAGGTTTGTTTTGACTACCGTTTGGACAAAACAGCACAGGTAGCTATGGACTTGGGTTTTGACTACTTTGGTTCAGCCTTGACCATCAGTCCCCATAAGAATTCTCAAACCATCAACAGTATCGGAATTGATGTGCAAAAGATTTATACCACCCACTATCTCCCAAGTGATTTCAAGAAAAATCAAGGCTATAAACGATCAGTGGAGATGTGTGAAGAGTATGATATCTACCGTCAATGTTATTGTGGATGCGTTCTATGCAGCCCAGGCTCAAAATATTGATCTGGTTCAGGTTAAGAAGGACGCCACGGCTTTCTTGTTGGATAAGGATGTTGAAAAAGACTATTCTCATATCAAGTTTACTGTTACTAAATTAGATATATAGCAATTAACCCAGCTGAAAAGCTGGGTTTTTAAATAAAAACCAGGGCTCTCACCCCGGTTTGACAACTTTACCGATTCTTTAGTTCTATGTAGCGTTTGTACCAAATGTTGACATAGGCCTCTGAGAAAGGACCGCGTCCATTGTTGATCCAATCAACAAGGATTTTAACATGCTCTTTCAAAATATAGTCTAAATCATCAGAATACTTCATTTTGCGTTTATGGCGCTCATACTCTTCAACGTCCAAGAGACGCTTTTCACCATCAGTGAAAACCTTGACATCCAAATCATAATCAATGTATTTCAGGGCTTCCTCATCTAGATAGTAGGGGCTGGCCATATTGCAATAGTAGGAAATCCCATTATCACGAATCATGGCAATGATATTAAACCAATATTTTTTGTGAAAGTAAACAATAGCCGGTTCTCGAGTCACCCAACGACGACCGTCACTTTCGGTAACAAGTGTGTGGTCGTTGACGCCGATAATGGCGTTCTCTGTTGTTTTTAGTACCATGGTGTCTCGCCAAGTACGGTGAAGACTCCCATCATGCTTATAACTTTGAATTGTAATAAAGTCGCCTTCTTTTGGAAGTTTTCATAACTAACCAACTTTCTACAATTTATAAGTTTATCGTTTACTATTATATCATAAATCGGTCTAATTTTTGAATTTTTACATGAAAATATTAAAGATATTCTCTGAGAGCGCTGGCTATATCCGAAAAATCATAGCCTTTTCGAGCTAAAACTTGGGTTAAACGCTGTTTAAGTTCGTATCCTTCATACTTTCGAGCATACTTAGCATATTGTTTGTCTAGCTCTTTAAAAATGAGTTCTTGAGTCGTTTCTTGGTCGACTTGACTGTCCAAAGTCATCAAAGGCACTTTCTTAGCATCAGAATAGGAGAAGCCTTTGTTGGTCAAGTTTTGAATAATCTTATCCTGCAAGGCACGAGCGGGAAGTTTTCCAGCGTATTTTTTAAGCAGTTTCTCTGCAATACGTTGAGCAACCTCTGAAAAATCAAAATCCTTTAAAACCTCTTCAATAGTTGATTTGGCAATCCCTTTTTGAGATAGTTTTTGAGCTAGCACATAAGGTCCCTTATCTCCAGAAAGTTGATTTGCATTGATGATAGAGTAGGCATACTGACGATCATTAATCCAGTTATCTTCTTTAAGGTTAGCGATAACTTGACTAGTTATTTTTTCATCAATATCATACTTTTTCAGATACTCACGCACTTCCTTTTCAGTACGGGCCTTGAAGGATAAATGGTAGAGAGCGAGATTCTTACCATAAGAAAACTGAGCAAAGTCCTGAATCTCGGTCAGTTCCTCTTTACTAATGACCCTATCTCGAGATAGCATAAAACGGACAATGGTATCTTCCGTGATATAAGAGGTTTGCTGTCCATCTAGTTCCATCAAGTAGAGGCGTTTTTTCTTTTCAAGTTTTGTGATTTTCATAGTTCTATTATACCCTAAAATGTGATAAGATAGGGGTATGAATCTGAAAGTCAAACAAAAAATACCTTTAAAAATCAAGCGGATGGGTATTAATGGTGAGGGAATCGGTTTTACCAGAAAACCCTCGTTTTTGTGCCTGGCGCCCTCAAGGGAGAAGATATCTATTGTCAGATTACTTCTATTAAACGTAACTTTGTTGAAGCCAAATTACTAAAGGTTAATAAGAAGTCTAAATTTCGAGTCGTACCAGCTTGTACGATTTATAATGAATGTGGTGGTTGCCAAATCATGCACCTCCACTATGATAAACAGCTAGAGTTCAAAACGGATCTGCTCTACCAAGCCCTGAAAAAATTTGCCCCTGCAGGATATGAAAACTATGAAATTCGTCCAACTATTGGAATGCAGGAACCAAAGTACTACCGTGCTAAGCTTCAATTCCAGACTCGGAAATTTAAAAATCAGGTCAAAGCAGGTTTGTATGCGCAAAACTCTCATTATCTCGTAGAATTGAAAGACTGCTTGGTGCAAGATAAAGGAAACCCAAGTGATTGCGAATCGCCTAGCTGAACTTCTTACTTACCACCAAATCCCTATTACCGATGAGAGAAAAACGCTAGGTGTTCGCACTATCATGGTACGCAGAGCAAGAAAAACGGGGCAAGTTCAGATTATTGTTGTCACGAATCGCCAGCTTAATTTGAATCAACTAGTCAAAAGACCTAGTTAATGATTTTCCAGAAGTTGTCACGGTTGCTGTCAATACAAATACAGCAAAATCAAGTGAAATCTATGGTGAGAAGACAGAAATTATCTGGGGCCAAGAGAGCATTCAAGAAGGAGTACTCGACTATGAGTTTTCTCTCTCACCCCGTGCCTTCTATCAGCTCAATCCGGAGCAAACAGAAATACTCTATAGTGAAGCAGTTAAGGCCCTGGATATTAGTGAAGAAGACCATCTGATTGATGCCTATTGTGGTGTCGGGACGATCGGATTTGCCTTCGCAAATAAGGTCAAGAGTCTCAGAGGAATGGATATTATTCCAGAAGCCATTGAAGATGCTAAGCGAAATGCTAAAAAAATGGGATTTGACAATACCCATTACGAAGCGGGAACAGCAGAAGAGATTATTCCACGCTGGTATCAAGATGGCTACCGAGCGGATGCCTTGATAGTCGATCCTCCTCGTACAGGCTTAGATGATAAGCTGTTGGATACCATTCTGACCTATGTTCCAGACAAAATGGTCTATGTATCCTGCAATGTTTCGACCTTGGCACGAGATTTGGTTAAACTAGTAAAAGTCTATGATCTCCAGTATATCCAGTCGGTCGATATGTTTCCCCACACTGCACGGACAGAAGCAGTTGTTAAGTTAGTGAAGAAAATAAAAAATCAACTTCATTGAAAAAAGTTCTTGACAAAGGTAAAAAAGTAGGTATAATAGAAAGAGTTGAAAAGCTCAGGTCCGTTGGTCAAGGGGTTAAGACACCGCCTTTTCACGGCGGTAACACGGGTTCGAATCCCGTACGGACTATGGTGTATTGTGGTTAGAAAAAACTTGAAAAAAGTTTAAAAAAACTGTTGACAGAGACAGGGAGCTGTGATATACTAATATAGTTGTCGCTTGAGAGAGATTGAGTGACAAAGACCTTTGAAAACTGAACAAGACGAACCAATGTGCAGGGCACTATAACTAAGGTTATAGTACTGAACAATGAAAAACAATAAATCTGTCAGTGACAGAAATGAGTGAGAACTCAAACTTTTAATGAGAGTTTGATCCTGGCTCAGGACGAACGCTGGCGGCGTGCCTAATACATGCAAGTAGAACGCTGAAGCTTGGTGCTTGCACCGAGCGGATGAGTTGCGAACGGGTGAGTAACGCGTAGGTAACCTGCCTGGTAGCGGGGGATAACTATTGGAAACGATAGCTAATACCGCATAAAATGGATTATCGCATGATAATTCATTGAAAGGTGCAAATGCATCACTACCAGATGGACCTGCGTTGTATTAGCTAGTTGGTGGGGTAACGGCTCACCAAGGCGACGATACATAGCCGACCTGAGAGGGTGATCGGCCACACTGGGACTGAGACACGGCCCAGACTCCTACGGGGAGGCAGCAGTAGGGAATCTTCGGCAATGGACGGAAGTCTGACCTGAGCAACGCCGCGTGAGTGAAGAAGGTTTTTCCGGATCGTAAAGCTCTGTTGTAAAGAGAAGAACGAGTGTGAGAGTGGAAAGTTCACACTGTGACGGTATCTTACCAGAAAGGGACGGCTAACTACGTGCCAGCAGCCGCCGGTATACGCCGTGGGTCCCGAGCGTTGTCCGGATTTATTGGGCGTAAAGCGAGCGCAGGCGGTTAGATAAGTCTGAAGTTAAAGGCTGTGGCTTAACCATAGTACGCTTTGGAAACTGTTTAACTTGAGTGCAAGAGGGGAGAGTGGAATTCCATGTGTAGCGGTGAAATGCGTAGATATATGGAGGAACACCGGTGGCGAAAGCGGCTCTCTGGCTTGTAACTGACGCTGAGGCTCGAAAGCGTGGGGAGCAAACAGGATCAGATACCCTGGTAGTCCACGCCGTAAACGATGAGTGCTGGGTGTTAGACCCTTTCCGGGGTTTAGTGCCGCAGCTAACGTAAGCACTCCGCCTGGGAGTACGACCGCAAGGTTGAAACTCAAAGGAATTGACGGGGGCCCGCACAAGCGGTGGAGCATGTGGTTTAATTCGAAGCAACGCGAAGAACCTTACCAGGTCTTGACATCCCTCTGACCGCTCTAGAGATAGAGTTTTCCTTCGGGACAGAGGTGACAGGTGGTGCATGGTTGTCGTCAGCTCGTGTCGTGAGATGTTGGGTTAAGTCCCGCAACGAGCGCAACCTCATGTGTTAGTTGCCATCATTCAGTTGGGCACTCTGAGCGAGATCTGCCGGTAATAAACCGGAGGAAGGTGGGGATGACGTCAAATCATCATGCCCCTTATGACCCTGGGCTCACACGTGCTACAATGGCTGGTACAACGAGTCGCAAGCCGGTGACGGCAAGCTAATCTCTTAAAAGCCAGTCTCAGTTCGGATTGTAGGCTGCAACTCGCCTACATGAAGTCGGAATCGCTAGTAATCGCGGATCAGCACGCCGCGGTGAATGACGTTCCCGGGCCTTGTACACCGCCCGTCACACCACGAGAGTTTGTAACACCCGAAGTCGGTGAGGTAACGCTTTGTAGGAGCCAGCCGCCTAAGGTGGGATAGATGATTGGGGTGAAGTCGTAACAAGGTAGCCGTATCGGAAGGTGCAGCTGGATCACCTCCTCTAAGGATAAGGAACTGCGCATTGGTCTTGTTTAGTCTTGAGAGGTCTTGTGGGGCCTTAGCTCAGCTGGGAGAGCGCCTGCTTTTGCACGCGAGGAGGTCAGCGGTTCGATCGCGCTAGGCTCCATTGGTGAGAGATCACCAAGTAATGCACATTGAAAATTGGAATATCTATATCAAATAGTAACAAGAAAATAAACCGAAAACGCTGTAGTATTAATAAGAGTTTATGACTGAAAGGTCAGAAAATAAGGTTAAGTTAATAAGGGCGCACGGTGGATGCCTTGGCACTAGGAGCCGAAGAAGGACGTGACAAACGACGATATGCCTTGGGTAGCTGTAAGTAAGCGATGATCCAGGGATTTCCGAATGGGGGAACCCAACAGGTACTACCTGTTACCCATATCTGTTAAGGATATGAGGAGGAAGACGCAGTGAACTGAAACATCTAAGTAGCTGCAGGAAGAGAAAGCAAAAGCGATTGCCTTAGTAGCGGCGAGCGAAACGGCAGGAGGGCAAACCGAAGAGTTTACTCTTCGGGGTTGTAGGACTGCAATGTGGACTCAAAGATTATAGAAGAATGATTTGGGAAGATCAGCCAAAGAGAGTAATAGCCTCGTATTTATAATAGTCTTTGTACCTAGCAGTATCCTGAGTACGGCGGGACACGAGAAATCCCGTCGGAATCTGGGAGGACCATCTCCCAACCCTAAATACTCCCTAGTGACCGATGAGTGAACCAGTACCGTGAGGGAAAGGTGAAAAGCACCCCGGGAGGGGAGTGAAATAGAACCTGAAACCGTGTGCCTACAACAAGTTCGAGCCCGTTAATGGGTGAGAGCGTGCCTTTTGTAGAATGAACCGGCGAGTTACGATATGATGCGAGGTTAAGTTGAAGAGACGGAGCCGCAGGGAAACCGAGGTCTGAATAGGGCGCTTTAGCATCATGTCGTAGACCTGAAACCATGCTGACCTACCCATGAGCAGGTTGAAGGTGCGGTAAGACGCACTGGAGGACCGAACCAGGGCACGTTGAAAAGTGCTTGGATGACTTGTGGGTAGCGGAGAAATTCAAACGAACTTGGAGATAGCTGGTTCTCTCCGAAATAGCTTTTAGGGCTAGCGTCGACATAAAGATTCTTGGAGGTGAGCACTGTTTGGTGAGGGGTCCATCCGGATTACCAATCTCAGATAAACTCGAATGCCAAAAGAATTATGGTCGGCAGTCAGACTGCGAGTGCTAAGATCCGTAGTCGAAAGGGAAACAGCCCAGACCACCAGCTAAGGTCCCAAAACTAATTGTTAAGTGGAAAAAGGATGTGGGGTTGCAGAGACAACTAGGGATGTTAGCTTAGAAGCAGCTATTCATTCAAAGAGTGCGTAATAGCTCACTAGTCGAGTGACCCTGCGCCGAAAATGTACCGGGGCTAGAAACAATTTACCGAAGCTGTGGATACCTTTATAGGGTATGGTGAGGAGAGCGTTCTCTATGTGGAGAAGGTGTACCGTGAGGAGCGCTGGAACGCATAGAAGTGAGAATGCCGGTATGAGTAGCGAAAGACAGGTGAGAATCCTGTCCACCGTAAGACTAAGGTTTCCAGGGGAAGGCTCGTCCGCCCTGGGTTAGTCGGGACCTAAGGAGAGACCGAAAGGTGTATCCGATGGACAACAGGTTGATATTCCTGTACTAGAGTATGTAGTGATGGAGGGACGCAGTAGGCTAACTAAAGCAGACGAATGGAAGTGTCTGTCTAAGCAGTGAGGTGTGAATTGAGTTAAATGCTTAGTTCTATAACATTGAGCTGTGATGGGGAGCGAAGTTTAGTAGCGAAGTTAGTGACGTCACACTGCCAAGAAAAGCTTCTAGCGTTTAAACATACTCTACCCGTACCGCAAACCGACACAGGTAGTCGAGGCGAGTAGCCTCAGGTGAGCGAGAGAACTCTCGTTAAGGAACTCGGCAAAATGACCCCGTAACTTCGGGAGAAGGGGTGCTGACTTTAGGTCAGCCGCAGTGAATAGGCCCAAGCAACTGTTTATCAAAAACACAGCTCTCTGCTAAATCGTAAGATGATGTATAGGGGGTGACGCCTGCCCGGTGCTGGAAGGTTAAGAGGAGTGCTTAGAGGTAACTCGAAGGTATGAATTGAAGCCCCAGTAAACGGCGGCCGTAACTATAACGGTCCTAAGGTAGCGAAATTCCTTGTCGGGTAAGTTCCGACCCGCACGAAAGGCGTAATGATTTGGGCACTGTCTCAACGAGAGACTCGGTGAAATTTTAGTACCTGTGAAGATGCAGGTTACCCGCGACAGGACGGAAAGACCCCATGGAGCTTTACTGCAGTTTGATATTGAGTGTCTGTACCACATGTACAGGATAGGTAGGAGTCTAAGAGATCGGGACGCCAGTTTCGAAGGAGACGTTGTTGGGATACTACCCTTGTGTTATAGCCACTCTAACCCGGATAGGTGATCCCTATCGGAGACAGTGTCTGACGGGCAGTTTGACTGGGGCGGTCGCCTCCTAAAAAGGTAACGGAGGCGCCCAAGGTTCCCTCAGAATGGTTGGAAATCATTCGCAGAGTGTAAAGGTATAAGGGAGCTTGACTGCGAGAGCAACAACTCGAGCAGGGACGAAAGTCAGGCTTAGTGATCCGGTGGTTCCGTATGGAAGGGCCATCGCTCAACGGATAAAAAGCTACCCTGGGGATAACAGGCTTATCTCCCCAAGAGTTCACATCGACGGGGAGGTTTGGCACCTCGATGTCGGCTCGTCGCATCCTGGGGCTGTAGTCGGTCCCAAGGGTTGGGCTGTTCGCCCATTAAAAGCGGCACGCGAGCTGGGTTCAGAACGTCGTGAGACAGTTCGGTCCTATCCGTCGCGGGCGTAGGGAAATTTGAGGAGGATCTGCTCCTAGTACGAGGAGGACCAGAGTGGACTTACCGCTGGTGTACCAGTTGTCTTGCCAAAAGGCATCGCTGGGTAGCTATGTAGGGAAGGGATAAACGCTGAAAGCATCTAAGTGTGAAACCCACCTCAAGATGAGATTTCCCATGATTATATATCAGTAAGAGCCCTGAGAGATGATCAGGTAGATAGGTTAGAAGTGGAAGTGTGGCGACACATGTAGCGGACTAATACTAATAGCTCGAGGACTTATCCAAAGTAACTGAGGATACGAAGCGTGAGGTTTTCTAATTATTTGATAGATATTCAATTTTGAGTAGGTATTACTCAGAGTTAAGTGACGATAGCCTAGGAGATACACCTGTACCCATGCCGAACACAGCAGTTAAGCCCTAGAACGCCGGAAGTAGTTGGGGGTTGCCCCCTGTGAGATATGGAAGTCGCTTAGCTCGAGGGAGTTTAGCTCAGTTGTAATTGAGAGGAAATCGAAATTACAATCGGCGGATGAGAGAAACGAAGTTTCTTACCGTTGGCTGAGCTGGACTCCACCCTTTGGGAGTTTAGCTCAGCTGGGAGAGCATCTGCCTTACAAGCAGAGGGTCAGCGGTTCGATCCCGTTAACTCCCATAGGTCCCGTAGTGTAGCGGTTATCACGTCGCCCTGTCACGGCGAAGATCGCGGGTTCGATTCCCGTCGGGACCGTTTAAGATAACGGAAGTTATTTTAGACTCGTTAGCTCAGTTAGTAGAGCAATTGACTTTTAATCAATGGGTCACTGGTTCGAGCCCAGTACGGGTCATATTTGCGGGTTTGGCGGAATTGGCAGACGCACCAGATTTAGGATCTGGCGCTTAACGGCGTGGGGGTTCAAGTCCCTTAACCCGCATAATAGAAAAGCAGCCGGCTTAGCTCAGTTGGTGAGAGCATCTGATTTGTAATCAGAGGGTCGCGTGTTCAAGTCATGTAGCCGGCATTTTTATATAGACATAGAAGAGGTCGATGCGAACGTAGTTCAGTGGTGAACACCACCTTGCCAAGGTGGGGTCGTGGGTTCGAATCCCGTCGTTCGCTTAGAGAGGCGGGGGTGGCGGAACTGGCAGAGACGCACAGGACTTAAAATCCTGCGATTGGTAACGATCAGTGCGGTTTCGATTCCGGTCCTCGGCATATAATGATGAGCACCCTATAGCTCAACTGGATAGAGTGCCTGACTACGAGATCAGGCGGTTAGAGGTTCGACTCCTCTAGGGTGCATTTTTATTTAACGTGGGAAGTAGCTCAGCTTGGTAGAGTACTTGGTTTTGGGACCAAGGTGTCGCAGTGTTCGAATCCTGTCTTCCCGATTGCATGGCGGTAGCTCATCTTCGCTAGCGTCCGGTTCCTACCCGGGAGGTCGGGGTCTCGATCCTTCGCCGCTTATCATTGATCTTGTTGGACCTTAGCTCAGCTGGTTAGAGCTCTCGGCTCATAGCGAGTGGTCGTAGGTTCAAGTCCCACAAGGTCCATTAGCAAATAATGGAGGATTACCCAAGTCCCAGCTGAAGGGAACGGTCTTGAAAACCGTCAGGCGATGTAAAAAGCGTGCGTGGGTTCGAATCCTACATCCTCCTTTTTATATTAACGCGGGATGGAGCAGCTCGGTAGCTCGTCGGGCTCATAACCCGAAAGGTCGTAGGGGTTCAAATCTCTGCTCCACGCATGGCTCGGTAGCTCAGTTGGTAGAGCAATGGATTGAGCTCCATGTGTCAGCGGTCTCGATTCCGTCTCGCGCCATATTTTGTTTTATTAAGCGGGTGTGGTTTAGTCGGTAAAACCACAGCCTTCCGAAAAGACTCGTTGTCGCGAGTTCGATTCTCGTCACCCGCTTTGAACGAAAGTTCATACCAAGTTTTGAACCTGGGCGCGTAGCTCAGGGTGGTTAGAGCGCACGCCTGATAAGCGTGAGGTCAGTGGTCTGAGTTCACTCGTGCCCATTATCAGGAGAATTACTCAAGAGGCTGAAGAGGACGGTTTGCTAAATCGTTAGGTCGGGTAATCCGGCGCGGGGTTCAAACCCCATTCTCCGTACTTGAGAGCTAGTGAGCTCTTGTGTGTGTATTTTTTAAAATAATAGTGAGTAAAAATTTTTAATATAGCAACAGCTTTACTAGGTTTAGTGCTTTATTAGGAATAAAGATTTTTGAGATATTAGGTGATTCTATATGAAAAATGGAATAAAATTTTTGTAGTATTTTTATAGATTTATACCATTTATATTTGTAGTGATTTTAACTGATTTCGATGATCTTAGATACAACAGAAGCTCAAATTCGCTTTTTAAAATCTATCCTTGATTGTTGGGCAAGAGGAGTTGAGGATTGTTACAGTTGTAGTTTTGCTCCTTACTTTTCTTCTATCTTTCTTGTTTAAATGGAAATGTTCAATTCATAAAAAAGGGATTTATCTAAGAAAAATTGATTTATTTGTGGCTTGGGATGAGATTAGAGGTCTTAGCCATGTCTGGATCAATGAATATCATCGTGGACCTCATGGTTTCCTGTTCTATAATCGTAAGACGCTGGTTATTTATAGGAAAAATTACCAGCCGATTTGCCTTTATAATATTTCATTATTGGCCTTATATGTAGCTAAATGTTATCATCCAAAATTGAAAACCAATATAGTCTTAGCAACGTTAGCAAGTCTCTTCAATATGGCTTTAAATGCATGGTTCTTGTATGAGATGTTTAGTAAAAATTTGGTGAATATAAAAGCTGAAGTCTTTATGTTTTGGGTGCTTTTATATGCTGTTAAAGTTTTTGCGCTGCCATTGATTATGCTTGAATATGAGAATCACTGCTATGGAGCTTCTTTGGTACATAGCACGGCATATAAAAAGAATGCCTCAAAAGCTATCCACCTGTAAATTGTTGATAGGAAGCTAGCTATTTATATATCTGTTACTTTCTACATTCAAACAGCACTATATGCTTGCTAGATGAGATTCTAGACATCATATAGTGCTGTTTGTTAAGCCCAGCTAGTGAGTGAGATTTCACCACTATTGAGCCAGATTTCTGTCTGGTCATCAAGCTGAATAAGGAGTTGTCCTTTGTCGGAGATGTCCTTGGCGACTCCTTTTTTTTTAGTCTGATCTTGGATAAAACTGACCTCTCTTCCTAGAACAAGAGAGTGTTCTTTATAAAGGTAGAGTAGTTCTTCAGGTGCTGTTTGGTAGAAACAACGCCAAATTTCTGAGATTAGTTCGTTTCGTGTGATAGGTGCAGGTGGCATAAATAGGCTACCTGCTTTTTCTTTTAGGTCTTCTGGGAAGTCTTCTATAGCAAAGTTTATTCCAAGTCCGATAATGACATCTGTAACCAAGCCTGTCTCAACTGATGTCATTGCTTCGGTGAGGATACCTGCTATTTTTTTATTTTTAAAGTAGATGTCATTTACCCATTTGATATCTACTTCTATCATAGTTAGGTTTTTAATGGCTTTGTAGACTGCAGCAGCTACAAGGAGGTATAGGATGGGAGCTTTTCGTAGTGAAGGTTTGGTTGAATATGCAGGGACATATAGATGCCTCCCTGAGATGGGGAATAGTAGGGACGTTGAAAGCGTCCACGACCTGCTGTTTGACAGGTTGAAAGATAGAGTGTATTTCCTTTGTTTCCAGCTTCAATTCCTTCTTTTGCATCTGTTTGGGTTGATTTGGTCTCAGGTTTGTAGTGAACGATTAAGTTGGTTTTCTCTTGAATCAAATCAGGCAATATCAGGTCGCCTTGAATAAGCTTGTAGCTCTATTTTTGATACTGTCAATTTCTAGGCCTTCTTGTTGAAGACGTTGGATCGCTTTCCATATGGATGTACGGCTTAAATTCAGTTCTTCTCCGATTTTTTCTCCGCTGACATAATCGTTTTCTCTAGCTAATATTTGGTAAACTAGTTGGTGTGATTTCATTGATTTTCCTTTCTAGCTGAGAGGGAATGAGAGTATTCTTTTCGAGTTTGACTAGGTGTTTTATGAAAATACTGCTTGTAGGCTTTTGAGAAATGTAGTGGATCTGAAAAACCCACAGAATATGCAATGACTTTGATCGTTTCATTGGTGTGTTCTAGTAACTGTTGAGCGCGCTTCATTCGAACGAAAAGTAAATACTCTTTTGGAGAGAGTTGGTGAAACTCTTTAAACACACTAGTTAAGTAACTTCTATGAACCGATAGCTCTTTAGCTAAATCTTGAATGGTGAGCGATTGTGGATAGTGACTATCAATTAATTGTTTGCAGTCAAGATAGAGTTGGTGGGTTGATGAAATATTCTCTTTTTTCTGTTTGGGAGCAATAGTTCCTAGATGAAACATTAGTTCATGGAGTTGTCCCATGATGTGTAGTTGAGCCAATTCATTAGATTTTGTTATTTGAGCGAAGCGGACAATATCTGAGATGAGTTTTGCAGTTGTTTGTGTATGACAGTTATTTGACTGGGTGAGGTAGGATTGGTCAGAAATTTGAGATAGAGCAAAGTAGTCGGGTGCTCTCCCTCCAGTGATCCCCAACCAGTAGTAAGCCCAAGGATCCTGGCTATCTGCTTGATAGAATGTTAATTCATCTGGTTTTAGTAAAAAGAAATCTCCTGCCTTTAAATCAACAATTTTCCCCTTATAATGGAATTGACCTTTTCCTTTAGTAATGTAATGTAGTACATAGGTATCTCGAATAGCTGGACCAAAAGAGTAATTAGGCGTGCATTCTTCATAACCGTAGAAGCTAAGAGAAAGATCAATTGTTCCAGTCTGGTATTCTGAAAAAACGAGCATGGGCCACCTCCTACCTAACATTTTACCATACTTTGTATACATTTCTCTATTTTAGAAAGCGCTTTTATGTGCTAAAATTTTATCAAGAAATAGATGAGGTACAATTTATGGGAGTTCGAATAGAGAATAATCTATTTTACGTTGAGAGTAAAGGTTTAAGTTTGATTATTGAAAATAGGGATGGATTCTTATTATTAAAACATTTAGGAAAGACTATTAAGAACTATAGAGGGGCTAATAGTGTTTACGAACGCGATCATGCTTTTTCTGGTAATCCCATAGCTACTAATCGAACCTTTAGTTTGGATACGCAACGTCAGATTTTTGGACAACATGGTTTGGGTGACTTTAGAAAACCAACTTTACAGGTTCAACATGATGCAACTGAAGTAACAGACTTTCGATTTGTAGAAGCAAAGATTTTAAAAGGTCAGAATGGTCCACAGGGTTTACCTTCTCCACACAGCATGGATGATACAGAGACTCTTGCCTTGATTTTAGAAGATTCTAAGGCTCAACTTAGTCTGACTTTGTATTATACTGCTTTTGATAATGATGCGACAATTGCTAGTTACAGCAAATTGGAGAATAATAGCAATCAGGAAGTTGTCATTCATAAGGACTTTTCTCTCATGGCTGATTTTCCTGCTGCAGCTTACGAAATAGTGACTTTACAGGGAGCTTATGCTCGTGAAAAGACTGTTCGACGTCAACAGGTAGAACAAGGAATCTTTTCGATTAGTTCGAACCGTGGAGCTTCTGGGCATGCTCAAACACCAGCTCTTCTACTATGTGATCAAGGAGCCACAGAGGATGCTGGGAATGTGTTTGCTTTGCAACTACTGTACAGTGGAAACTTCGAAGCTTTTGTCCAAAAAAATCAACTGAATGAAGTTCGGGTGGCTATTGGCATTAATCCAGAAAACTTTTCTTGGAAGTTAGATCCTGAGGAAAACTTTGAAACACCGGTAGCTTTAGTGACCTATTCAGATAAGGGATTAACCGGTATCAGTCATGAAAGTCAGAATTTTGTACTTAAGCACATTATGCCAAGTAAATTTTCTAAAAAAGAACGCCCAATTCTTATCAATAACTGGGAAGCTACTTACTTTGACTTTCAGAGAAAAACTGTTAGAATTAGCTGATGAAGCTAAGAAAGTTGGAATAGAACTTTTTGTATTAGATGATGGGTGGTTTGGAAATCGCTTTTGATGATAATCGTGCTTTTAGGTGATTGGGTTGTTAATGAGGAAAAACTGGGTGGAAGCCTAGAAAGTTTGATTTCAGCTATCCATGACAGAGGTTTGCAGTTTGGCCTTTGGTTAGAACCTGAGATGATTTCTGTTGATAGCGATTTGTATCGCAAACATCCTGACTGGGCCATTCAGGTTCCTGGCTATGAGCATACCTATTCTAGAAATCAATTAGTACTTAATCTTGCCAATCCTCAGGTAGTAGAATACTTGAAAAATGTCTTAGATGAACTCCTATCTTATCATGAGATTGACTACATCAAATGGGACATGAACCGCAATATCACTAACCTAGGAAATGGCTTAACTTATCTAGAGACACAGATGCAATCTCATCAGTACATGCTGGGACTTTATGAACTCGTTTCTTATCTGACAGAGAAGCACAGCCATATTCTCTTTGAGTCCTGCTCTGGTGGTGGTGGACGAAATGATCTTGGTATGATGCGCTATTTCCCACAAGTCTGGGCTAGTGATAATACAGATGCCATTGCACGTTTACCAATTCAATACGGTTCATCCTATCTCTATCCAACCATTTCTATGGGGGCTCATGTGTCAGCAGTACCGAATCACCAGATGGGACGAAAGACACCGTTAGAAACACGTGGCCATGTAGCCATGATGGGAAATCTGGGTTATGAGCTTGATTTGACAAGTTTATCAGATGAGGAGAAAGCTGAGATCGCTAATCAGGTGAACTTGTATAAAGAATTGCGACCAGTAGTCCAGTTGGGAAATCAGTATAGGTTAATTAATCCCGATGCTGCATCCAATGAAGTAGCTGTACAATTTAACTATGGAAATCAAACGATTGTAACCTACGTCCGAGTCCTATCAGTTGTGGAAACAATGGAAACCACCTTGAAACTGAAAGACTTAGAGGTGGAAGGGCTTTATGAGCTGGAAGGGACAAACATTGTTTACTCGGGTGCAGAGCTCATGTATGCAGGTTTAACTGTTACCTTATCGCCAGGAGATTTTTTGAGTAGACAGTATAAATTCAAAAGACTATACTAAAAGCGTATAAATTTATTAAGGAGGCATTCCAATGAAATGGTATAAGAAAGCAGGTTTTCTTTTAGTAGCTGGGGTAAGTTTACTAGGTCTAGTGGCTTGTGGTCAGAGCAATCAACCAGCTGATGGTAAGGTAACGATTGAGTTTTTTAACCAGAAGACCGAGATGGCAGATACCTTGCAAAGGATAGTGGATGATTTTGAAAAAGAACACCCTAATATTGATGTGAAGCTGACTACAGTACCCGCAGCTGGAATTGTTCTGAAGACTCGGATTTTATCAGGAGATGTTCCAGATATTATTAATATCTATCCTCAAAATATGGATTTTCAGGAGTGGGCAAAAGCAGGTTATTTTGCAGATATGACAGGAAAATCCTATCTTGAGAACATCAAGAATGACTATGCCGAAAAGTATGCAATCAATAACAAGGTTTATAGTGTGCCTTTAACGGCTAACCTTTATGGAATTTATTACAATAAAACAAAGTTTAAAGAATTAGGACTTGAGGAACCGAAGACTTTTAAAGAGTTTCAAGAGATTGTTAAAAAGATAAAAGATAGTGGGCATTCTCCGTTTGCAGTTGCAGGCAATGAAGGCTGGACACTAAATGGTTACCACCAACTTTCTCTCATTACTCTTACAGGTAGTGGAGACGCGGCTAATAACTACCTTCGCTTTTCAAAACCAAACGCAATCTCTGCAGATGATGCTATTTTAAAAGCAGATGCAGAACGACTCGATTTATTAGCAGATAATGCTCAAGATGGTTGGCGTGGTGCCTCTTATAATGATGCGGTGGTAGCATTTTCGAGTGAAAAAGCCTTGATGATGCCACAAGGATCATGGGCATTAGCCGCAATTAATCAACAGGATCCAAAATTTGAGGTGGGGATGTTTGCCTTTCCTGGAGAAGAAGTAGGAAAAGAAGTCACTGTTGGTGCAGGGGATATGGCATTATCAACTTCAGCTACTACCAAACACCCTAAGGAAACCGAAGAATTTATCAGCTATATGACTAGTCCAAAAGCTATGCAGTCATACTATGATATAGATGGATCACCAGTTGCGGTGAAAGGTATACAGGAAAAAGAAGATTCAGCGCTTGCAGCTATTTCTAAACTGGCTTTTACGGACAAACATTATGTTTGGTTGGGCCAACGCTGGAACTCTGAAGAAGACTTTTTTAATCTAAGTGCAGGTTACCTGATGGATAAAAATCTGAAAAATATGGCAAACAATCTCAATGCTTTCTTTAATCCAATGAAGGCAGATTTGGACTAGAATAGGAGTTAAGATGATATGGCTATTCGAAAATTTTTAAATAAATACTGGGGTTGGACATTTTTGCTCATCCCGCTTGCTTTACAAGCTATCTTCTTTTACTTTCCAATGGTACAAGGTGCTTTCTATAGTTTGACTAACTGGACTGGATTGACCTATAATTATAAATTTGTTGGTTTAAATAACTACAAATTACTGATGATTGATGGGAAATTCTTCACAGCCATATCCTTTACTTTGATTTTAACTCTGGCATTGATTATTGGAGAGATTACGATTGGGATGGTTGTGGCACGAGCCTTAAATTCTAAGATGAAGGGGCGGACCTTCTTTAGAGCTTGGTTCTTTTTCCCGGCTGTTTTATCTGGTTTGACAGTTTCCTTGATTTTTAAACAATTCTTCAACTATGGGCTTCCAACGATTGGAAAAATTTTAGGAATTAGTTTTTTACAAGAGAGTCTATTAGGGACACCTGTCGGAGCGGTAGTGGCAACTATTTTTGTTCTTCTATGGCAAGGAGTAGCTATGCCAATCATTCTCTTTCTTGCTGGTCTTCAGAGTATTCCAACTGATATTTTAGAGGCAGCATCAATTGATGGTGCAACCAGTAAACAAACTTTTTGGAAGATTGAATTGCCCTATTTACTGCCAACGATCTCAATGGTTTTTATCTTGGCTCTTAAGTCTGGTTTGACAGCCTTTGACCAAATTTTTGCGTTGACGAGTGGTGGTCCAAATAATGCTACAACGTCTCTTGGACTTTTAGTCTACAACTATGCTTTCAAGAGTAATCAATATGGATATGCGAATGCAATTGCCTTGATTTTATTCTTAATTATTGGAATTGTTTCTCTGATCCAAATCAAGCTATCAAAGAAATTTGAAATCTAATAGAGGAGTCCTACACATGAAAAAAGAAGAAAAATTGAATCAGTTTTGGAAATACGTCCTCTTGATAGTCGGTGGTATTCTTATACTTGTTCCTTTGTTGGTAACAGTATTTAGTTCTTTCAAGACAACTAAGGATATCATGAATCATTTCTTTAGTTTGCCCAATCCTTTTACGTTGAGTAATTATGAACGATTGATTTCGGATGGAATTGGAGGCTATTTCTGGAATTCAGCAGTTATTACGGTGTTATCATTGATTGTAGTGGCTTTCTTTATACCAGCTGCAGCTTATTCCATTGCTCGAAATATGTCCAAGAAAAAAGCCTTTGCAATTATGTATTCGCTCTTGATCTTAGGGATATTTGTTCCATTTCAGGTGATTATGATTCCCATCACAGTTATGATGAGTAAACTCGGTCTAGCGAATATGTGGGGGCTAGTAATACTCTACTTAACTTATGCTATTCCACAGACTCTCTTCTTGTATGTTGGTTATATTAAAATCAGTATACCAGATAGTTTAGATGAAGCTGCAGAAATTGATGGGGCTGATCGTTTTACAACTTATCGTCGAATCATTTTTCCAATGTTGAAGCCCATGCATGCGACAACTTTGATTATCAATGCCCTCTGGTTCTGGAATGACTTTATGTTGCCACTTTTGATTCTGAATAAGGATTCCAAGATGTGGACTTTGCCTCTCTTCCAATACAACTATCAAGGTCAGTACTTCAATGACTATGGCCCAAGCTTTGCATCTTATATTGTGGGAATTGTAACGATAACCATTGTCTACCTCATCTTCCAAAAACATATCATTTCAGGAATGAGCAACGGGGCAGTGAAGTAAGAAAGTGCTTAGGGAATCTATAATTCCATACATAGACGAACGGTTCAGCTTATTGATAATTCAAGAGAAAAATAAAGTAGTACTTAGTTTGTCACAGTCTATATTAGTACGAGTTCAATGTGAACAAAAATCTAAAAATATCTTTCATTTACGAAGCCAGGTCATATAAGACTTGGCTTTCATCAGAAAAAGGAGAACATCTATGACCATTCAAAATAAAACTATGTTGATTACTTATTCAGATAGTCTTGGAAATAACCTTAAAGACTTATATGAGAATTTGGAAGAACATTTTGGCGATGCTATTGGGGGAGTTCACCTTCTACCATTTTTCCCATCAACAGGTGATCGTGGATTTGCGCCAGTTGACTATGATGAAGTGGATTCAGCTTTTGGTGATTGGGAGGACGTTAAGCGTTTAGGTGAGAAATATTATCTTATGTTTGACTTTATGATTAATCATATTTCTCGTCAATCTAAGTATTATAGGGACTATCAAGAAAAACATGAAGCCAGTGAATTTAAAGATCTCTTTTTAAACTGGGATAAGTTTTGGCCAGAGAACCGTCCGACACAGTCTGACGTAGATTTAATCTACAAGCGTAAGGATCGTGCACCAAAGCAAGAGATTGTATTTGCAGATGGTTCAGTAGAACATTTGTGGAATACCTTTGGTGAGGAGCAGATTGATCTTGATGTGACCAAAGAAGTAACGATGAGATTCATCCGTAAGACGATTCAACATCTAGCAAGTAACGGGTGTGACTTGATTCGTCTAGATGCCTTTGCTTATGCAGTGAAGAAATTGGATACCAATGATTTCTTTGTGGAACCAGATATTTGGGATTTATTGGACAAAGTTCGAGATATCGCTGCTGAGTATGGGACAGAGCTCTTACCTGAGATTCATGAACACTATTCGATTCAGTTTAAAATAGCGGACCATGATTACTATGTTTACGATTTTTGCCCTTTCAATGGTGACTCTTTATACTCTTTACAGTTCCAGAACAGAGCGCTTGGCCAAGTGGTTGAAGATGAGCCCGATGAAGCAATTTACGACACTAGATACCCATGATGGAATTGGAGTGGTGGATGTCAAAGATATCCTGACCGATGAGGAAATTGACTATGCTTCAAATGAGCTCTATAAGGTTGGAGCGAATGTCAAACGGAAGTACTCTAGTGCCGAGTATAACAATTTAGATATCTACCAAATCAATTCAACCTACTATTCTGCGCTTGGAGATGATGATGTCAAGTATTTCCTAGCTCGTCTGATTCAAGCTTTTGCTCCAGGCATTCCTCAGGTTTACTATGTGGGTCTATTAGCAGGAAAAAATGACTTGAAATTGTTAGAAGAAACCAAAGAAGGTCGAAATATTAATCGTCATTACTATAGCAATGAGGAAATAGCAGAAGAAGTTCAACGTCCTGTGGTGAAGGCCCTTCTCAATCTATTTTCTTTCCGTAATCGGTCAGAGGCCTTTGATCTAGAAGGAACTATAGAGGTGGAAACACCAACAGCTCACAGCATTGTAATCAAACGTCAAAATAAAGACAAGTCCGTAACAGCAGTAGCAGAAATTGATTTACAAAGTCAGACCTATCAAGTAGTGGAAAACGGCAGAAAAATTCAGTTCTAGTGCTATATTAATGAAAGAGTTTTTTTGTTGTGAAAACGTGTTCATTGTTCCCAAATGACGGAAAAAATGGTAGAATATAAAGATAGTTTAGCATTTATCTTCTGGAGAAATCCAGAACAGAAAGGATCCGTTTTGAAATCAATTGGATTACTGGATAAGATAAGAGGGCTTTCGAAAAAAGATTTCTTTTTGTATTTGATGATCATAAGTATCTTTTTACCTTTTTATTTGTTCTTAGCCCTCTTTGCTTTATATTTGATAGGTTTACTTGTTACTGGGGAGATGAAGGGAATTATCAAAGGATTAGCCAAACATCCTGTACTTCTCTTTTTTATTGCCTACAGTAGTATCATCTCTATCGTCGCTAAGAACTGGCTTGGATTGGTTGCATCTTTACTGATGTTTCTCTTCCTCATTTTTCTTTTAGTTTCTACCAGAAACGTCTGACACATGCTTTCTTTCGACTGATACTGCAGACAATCTTGTTTGGTAGTGTGCTCTCTGCGGCTTTTGCTACTTTGGAGCATTTCCAAATTGTAAAGAAATTTAACTATGCCTTTCTTTCGCCCAATATGCAGGTATGGCATCAGAATCGGGCAGAAGTGACCTTTTTTAATCCTAATTACTATGGAATTATTTGTTGTTTCTGTATCATGATTGCCTTCTATCTCTTTACAACGACCAAGTTGAATTGGTTGAAGGTATTCTGTGTGATTGCAGGCTTTGTTAATCTCTTTGGATTGAACTTTACGCAAAATCGAACTGCCTTTCCTGCTATTATCGCTGGAGCCATCATTTATCTCTTTACAACCATTAAAAAAACTGGAAGGCCTTTTTGGCTTAGTATCAGGGGTCTTTGCGATTGGCTTGAGTTTCCTTTTTTCTAGTGATTTGGGAGTTCGGATGGGGACTTTAGATTCCTCTATGGAAGAACGCATTTCTATCTGGGATGCTGGGATGGCCTTGTTTAAGCAAAATCCTTTTTGGGGGGAAGGGCCATTGACCTATATGCACTCTTATCCTCGGATAAATGCTCCTTATCATGAACATGCTCACAGCCTTTATATTGATACGATTCTGAGTTACGGAATTGTGGGAACCATTTTATTAGCTTTGTCTTCTGTTGCTCCTGTTCGTTTGATGATGGATATGAGTCAGGAGTCGGGGAAACGTCCAATTATCGGTCTTTATCTCTCCTTCCTTACAGTAGTCGCTGTGCATGGAATCTTTGACTTGGCCCTTTTCTGGATTCAGTCAGGCTTCATTTTCTTGTTAGTTATGTGCAGTATTCCATTGGAGCGTCGAACTTTGGTATCAGACATGACGGATTAAGTTTATAAGATTGAAATCTTCTACCTTGAGTAGGAGATTTTTTACTGAGAAAAATTAGTTCTAAATCGAAATAGTTGACAGTTAGAATAATAAGTATTATAATGTTTTCATTCGTATCGATATGGAAATAAATTGGAGGTTTCATGAAATATTGTCATTTGGTAGCCCATCATATTCGTTTGTTGAATGGGCGGATTTTTCAAAAGTTACTGAGACAAGACCCTGACTCTCTTTATCGGAGTGAGCAGGGAAAGATTTTAGCGGTTTTATGGAATAGTAAGACGGGCTGTGCAACTGCGACAGATATTGCGCTTGCGACTGGGCTTGCTAATAATACGCTGACGACTATGATAAAAAAGCTAGAGGAACAAAATCTTATAACTGTCAGTCCGTGTGGAGAAGATAAGCGTAAGAAGTATTTAGTTTTAACAGAGTTGGGCAAGTCCCAGAAAGAAGTTGGGCAACGTGTCAGTCAGAGATTGGATACTATCTGTTACAAAGGATTTTCAGAAGAGGAAATTAGGCAGTTTGAAGCCTTTCAAGAAAGAATTTTGGCTAATCTGAAAGAGAAGGAAAATGAGGTTTAGAGTGGGATAAATTAGTTATTAAAAGTTTGGTAACTTGACCAATCGAGGAAAATTTTAAATTGAGGACAAAGAATGATTGAATACAAAAATGTAGCCTTGCGCTACACAGAAAAAGATGTTTTGAGAGATGTCAATTTACGGATTGAGAATGGGGAGTTCATGGTTTTAGTTGGACCTTCTGGGTCTGGTAAGACGACCATGATCAAGATGATTAACCGTCTTTTGGAACCAACTGATGGAAATATTTATATGGATGGTAAGCGCATCAAAGACTATGATGAGCGTGAGCTTCGTCTTTCTACTGGCTATGTTTTACAGGCCATTGCTCTGTTTCCCAATCTAACGGTTGCGGAAAATATTGCCCTCATTCCAGAAATGAAGGGCTGGACTAAGGAAGAAATTGCTCAGAAAACAGAAGAGCTTTTGGCTAAGGTTGGTTTACCGATAGATGAGTATGGGCATCGACTTCCGAGTGCATTATCTGGTGGAGAACAGCAACGGGTCGGCATTGTCCGTGCTATGATTGGTCAGCCTAAGATTTTTGCTTATGGATGAACCCTTTTCGGCTTTTGGACGCTATTTCGAGAAAACAGTTGCAGGTTCTGACGAAAGAATTGCATAAAGAGTTTGGAATGACAACGATTTTTGTGACCCATGATACGGATGAAGCTTTGAAATTAGGTGATCGTATTGCTGTTTTGCAGGACGGAGAGATTCGTCAGGTGGCGAATCCCGAGACGATTTTAAAAGCGCCTGCTACAGAGTTTGTAGCAGACTTGTTTGGAGGTAGTGTTCATGGCTAATTTGATATCAACTTTTCAGGATCGTTTTGGTGACTGGGTAACAGCTCTATCTCAACATTTGCAGTTGTCACTGTTGACCTTGTTACTAGCTATTTTTATTGCTATTCCCTTGGCTGTTTATCTTCGCTATCATGAGAAGTTGGCGGACTGGGTCTTGCAGATTTCAGGAATTTTCCAGACTATCCCGTCTCTGGCCTTGTTGGGACTCTTTATCCCCTTGATGGGAATTGGAACCTTGCCTGCTTTGACGGCTCTAGTGATTTATGCGATTTTCCCAATTTTGCAAAATACCATCACTGGGCTAAAGGGAATTGATCCAAGTCTACAAGAGGCGGGGATTGCCTTTGGGATGACCAGGTGGGAGCGTCTCAAGAAGTTTGAAATTCCACTTGCCATGCCTGTCATAATGTCTGGTATTCGGACGGCAGCGGTCTTGATTATTGGTACGGCGACCTTGGCAGCCTTGATTGGGGCTGGCGGACTGGGTTCCTTTATCCTTTTGGGAATTGACCGCAATAATACCAGTCTGATTTTGATTGGGGCCCTTTCTTCAGCAGTGCTTGCCATTGCCTTTAACTTCCTACTAAAAGTGATGGAAAAAGCAAAATTGCGGACGATTTTCTCTGGTTTTGCCTTGGTGACCATATTGCTCGGTCTGTCTTATAGTCCAGCCCTCTTAGCTCAAAAAGAGAAAGAAAACTTGGTGATTGCTGGGAAATTGGGACCTGAACCAGAAATTTTGGCAAATATGTATAAGTTGCTGATTGAAGAAAATACCAGTATGACTGCGACTGTTAAACCGAATTTTGGGAAAACAAGCTTCCTCTATGAAGCTCTGAAAAAAGGGGACATTGATATCTATCCTGAATTTACTGGTACGGTGACTGAAAGTTTGCTTCAGCCATCACCCAAGGTAGGTCATGAGCCAGATCAGGTTTATCAGGTGGCGCGTGATGGCATTGCCAAACAGGATCATCTGGCCTATCTAAAACCTATGTCTTATCAAAATACCTACGCTGTAGCTGTTCCGAAAAAGATTGCTCAAGAATATGGCTTGAAGACCATTTCGGACTTGAAAAAAGTGGAAGGACAGTTGAAGGCAGGTTTTACTCTCGAGTTTAATGATCGTGAGGATGGAAATAAGGGCTTGCAATCAATGTATGGTCTCAATCTCAACGTAGCGACCATGGAGCCAGCTCTTCGCTATCAGGCAATTCAGTCAGGCGATATTCAAATCACAGATGCCTATTCGACAGATGCAGAATTGGCGCGTTATGATTTGCAGATCTTGGAAGATGACAAGCAACTCTTCCCACCTTATCAAGGGGCCCCACTCATGAAAGAAGCTCTTCTCAAGAAACATCCTGAGTTGGAGCCAGTTCTCAATAAACTAGCAGGTAAAATCACGGAAAGCCAGATGAGCCAGCTCAACTACCAAGTCGGTGTTGAAGGCAAGTCAGCAGAACAAGTAGCCAAAGAATTTCTACAAGAACAAGGCTTGTTGAAGAAATGATGGGGCAGAGACTTTAAACATACTGAACTCAACTCCCTTAAACAACTAGATAAAAGAATGCTCAGACAATGTCGTCTGGGCTTTTTTGATATTAGAGTTACTGAATGTCTTTCAAAATGGAAAATAATACTCAATGAAAATCAAAGAGCAAACTAGGAAGCTAGCCGCAGACTGTACTTGAGTACGGTAAGGTGACGCTGACGTGGTTTGAATTTGATTTTCGAAGAGTATAAGAGGAAATTTTCAGGATTTTCCAATATTTTACTGTAAATACACTTGACTATTCAGAGAATAGGTGTATAATGTGTTGTGAACTACTTAACAAATAAGGATTTCCAACTCATGTCGACTAAGGATGGAAATCTTGTGTATAGACAGTTCAGTAGATATATAATAGAGCGTTGCGTCCGAAAGTCTATCCAGACACGGCTCTTTAAGAACAAAAGGAGAAGATTATGAAAGCAGAACCGATTCATCGTACCAGTATGTGGAAATTTAAGTTAAGTGCTGCCACCATGACTTTGATTCCCGCTGCCGTGATTAACTATGCTGCCAAAGCCTTGGCGGAGGGTCAAAAGAAGGCCCGCCTGGCTGGGGTCTGGGAACGCTTTTCTACCAGCATGTTGGCTAGCTAGTGTTGCCTGATTGGTGGTTTCCATCAACAACGTGATCTATGGGCTGACCTTATCGCCAATTTCAACCGTGTATGCGATTACCAGCATCGGAATTGGGATTGCTGTCGGAGTTTTGCACGCCAATGGGTGGTTCTCGTCAGCGCTACGAGTATTTGTTTCTGCTATTATTATTGCCATCGTTTCAGCTGTCATTTCAACGCCACTCAACGTCATCTTTTGGGGTGGTCAGACCGGTATCGCTTGGGGTGATCATTGCTTTGCGGTAATGGTCGCCAATCATGTACCATGTGGCTGGCCCTCATTTACCGATCCGAGTTTATCTTGGAGATTTTCGGATAAAGAGTCCGCGTAAAAGTGCCTACCTGGTCATTCTTTTCACATCCTCGTCACGCTGCCGAAGCGGATGGTGCACTATTTTAGCGATGATATATGATGAGCTGATAAAACATTGATTTCTGGAGCGCTGCACGGTCAGCTCGCGGTACCAGGTGATCTGATCCGATTACTGAGCTCTCGTTCATCTGGACGCTGAGCGATTGTTGAGCTTTGCCAGTGGTACAGAATTTATTGCTTCAGGCCGGACCGATTCTTGCGCGCAATGTCGGCATGGCGGCTTCAGACGCCCCACCACCTCAGTGCGCTGGAGTCCATGCCTGTTTCTGATTTGCGTTCCATGCTGATCATCCAAGGGTTATTTTACAGTCGGAATCAAACTGTGCTGTTTTCTGTGCTTGGGGTGTCGTTCTACAAAGAAGGCCTGATTTACGCCACCACTCTGGGTTGTCGAGTATTGGTGATTATTTTGACCAGTGGCTTTTTTATGGTGACCACGAGTATTTCAGAAAACGCGGCCTATTTGGAACTGTCCGGATTGTCTTATAAAACCGTCTACGTTCTGATGTCGGTGTGTTATATTTTGCCGGAAATGATGCGCAATATGCGGAAAATCCAGCAGGCACAAAAAGTTCGCGGAACCAATCCGCAAAAAACGTTGATTCAGAAATTAAAGTCAGTCCTGCCGGTTCTAATTCATTGGTGATTAAGACCTGATCAATCGATGACGCGGTCGATTTCTCTCCAACTGAGAGGTTTTGATAATCTCAACCGGACTGTCAGAACCTCCCAGCGCGTGTATCGCCTGTCGCGGACGCTGCACATTGGTCTGACTGGATTGGCAATTTTATTGATTGGGTGGAAGATATGGACGAAGATAAACGGATTGTAATTGAAAATTTGACCACCCGTTATCCGGGTACTGAGCAACCACAACTGCGTCAGATTAACGCGGAGGTTCATACCGGCCAGGTGGTTGGGATTATCGGGAATAGCCATTCCGGCAAATCGACTTTGTGCCGTGTGCTGGCAGGGTCATCTCCCAAAATTGTGTCGCTCGAGATTGAGGGCGATTGGCACATGTTTGGCTACAGCGAGTGTCCGACACTGGCCTCGTTTATAATGCCATGAATGGAGTTGTACTGCAAAAATCCAGCTGACCAACTCATAGGGTTGGCAGACACGGTTGCCGATGAAATCGCCTTTGACTTGACTTAATCAGGAATGGCTGAAGGACTGATTCAAAACGGGTTGAAGAAGCTGTCACGCAAATGGGGCTGATTGAACAGCTGAATTTGCGTCCCGAGAGCCTTTCCGGTGGTCAGATCCAGCGGTTGGCAATTGCCACGGCGATTGTGGCTAATCCGGCTGTTTTGATTGGTGGATGATCCGACCAGTGAGATGGATCCCCAGCCTGGCAATTTTTCCAATGGCTGGCCCAAGTCAAAGAGACGACTGTCTTCATTGTCACCAGTGAAATTGACGATTTGTGCGAAGTCGCCGACGTTGTGTGGAGTGCGTGCACGAGGGTCAAAATGTAGCCCAGGCAGGCCGGGTGAGGTGTTTAATCATTTGGCAGCTGATCAGGGTAGATTCCAGCCCCGACAATCCAGCAACTTGCTCAAAAATGGATTGGCACTTGGCTGATGGCTGGTATCCGGTGAATTACGCTGATCTCGAAGGAGGTTCGTTATGTCCACAATTGAATCTGAGCCACCTGACGTTCACTTATCCGGAAACGGTCCTTAGCTTGATGTTGAAGACAAACACTTCGCCGATCCGATGGTGGCGATTGTCGGCCAAAAATGGTGCCGGCAAATCAACGCTCTTCAAATTGTTGACGGGCTTGCTGACACCACAAACCGGTGTGATTAAGATCGATGGAGAAAATTTTAATGATCTTAAACCAGTCGAAAAGTTACTGAAGGTTGGGATTATTTTTCAGAATCCTGACGATCAGCTTTTTTCAACCCGACCGTTCAACGAGAGGTGGAGTGGAATGTCGCGCAGGTCACGGATGACCACGACACGATTACAGACGGGCTTTAGCGGCTCTAAAAAGAGTTGGCTTTTGGATGATAAAAACAGCTGAAAGTCCATATGACCTGTCATTGTCGGAACGCAAGCTGTTGAGCGCTGCCACAGTTTTTGGCAGTGGATCCGGCGATTTATTTATTTGATGAGCCGATGATGTCGCTTGATTGGGAAAGTCGGCGCAAGTTGACCGCAATTTTCCATCAGTTGGCTGATTCGGGCCACCAAGTTGTGACCATCACCCATGACATGGATTGGGTCGCCGCCGAGTTTGAGTCGGTGTATGTTATGGAACACGGGAAGTTTGGCTTCGCCGGCAGTCCACGGGAATTGTTCAGCAATCACGAACTTGTCCAGCGAGTGGGATTACTACCACCGCGGATTATGGACATAGCGGAGTCGCTGGGTGATTCACAGACATATTTATCGGTTAATGATTATTGCCAGAAAAATCGAGATGTATAGAAAAAGTCACCTCTGCGGGTTTTCCAGGTTGAAGGATTAACTTCAGCTTCTGGCAAGAACTCACATGGGTGACTTTTGTGTTTAATAACGTTTCATGATCATCGGGTGCTTCCTCAGATCACTCGGTTTGATTTTACTTTGTTTCATGGTCATAATCATATACCATTTCTTTTGGATTTTTTGTGTGACTAATACAAAATAGGTCTTCATAGGTCTTCGCATTTTTAGCGCCCATTAGGATCATCAGTATAATTTTCTGAATTAGGAGACTGTCCCATCACTATTCGAACTTCGTCTCCCAACTTACGCTGTTCCCATTCAATGGGGTAGGGCAAATCCTCATGACAGCAGTTTACCGTGAACAGTGGATATTCTGGGCAGCTACCAATGTCTTTTCTCAATCTATCTCTGTGGGGAGAAAGCCTGCAAAATTCAAGGGAAATATCTAATTTATCTCATCAACAGTCTCAGTTGGTTGGTATCAATGGAGCAAGGGCAGAATACGATTTACCTACTAGAAAAGATGTTTTACGTTTTGGGACAAAACAGCAGAGTGATAATCAAGGATTTTATATGTAAAAAAGTTGGATCCTCTTTTTGAAAGATAAAAAACTCAGTAGCCTAGAAATAAGGCAACTGAGCTCTAATCTGTATTCAATTTTTAGGAATGAGAAGGTCTAGATAAAATTGGACAACTTCCTGGTCTGTGAAGTCTTGCCCTTTTTTGAGCCACCAGGTCAATGTCTCGATAAAGTTGGACACTGACTAAGTGTTGGAGGTAAGAAGGAGGAAGACTCGGGTGAGCTTCTTCAAATCATCAGCCATCACGGAATAGACGTGGTGTTCTAACTCTCTCTGGAGTTGACGGAGGAAGTAGTCATTTTTGGAAAAATAGTAGACTGGTGATATGGTCTTGGTTTTTCTGAAAAATGGAGAAAGAGGTGAGCGAGGTAATCCTCGGTTGAAATGGATTCCTCTTTCAAAGAGGTGATGGAAGAGGTAGCGACAAAGCTCGTCCAGAAGTAGTTCCTTACTCTCATAGTGACAGTAAAAGGTGGAACGTCCCACATCTGCGAGATCAATGATATCCTGAACTGTAGTGGATTCGTAACCCTTATCGTTTAAAAGTTGTAGAAAAGCTTGATAGATGGCTTTTTTTGTTTTACTGATACGGCGGTCAATGTTTAGTCATATGGACACTTGAGGCAAATTGTTCAGAACTGAATAAAGCTGACGTTTTGCTTCTATCCTTTCTTTGAGTTTTAGTGGATAATGAACAAGGTATTCATAAATCTATTATAACAAAGGAATGAGAAAGATGAAGGCAAAATATACTGTTTGGGTAGCTTTTTTTCTTAAATTTGAGCTTATGCTATTGTTGAGTTTATCGCAGGAGGAATCTTTTGGTTCGAGTGCTGTTCTTGCTGATTCTGTCCATGACTTGGGGAGATGCTATAGCAATCGGCATATCGGCCTTTTTAGAAACAATCTCAAATAGAGAAGAAGATAGGCAGTACACCTTGGGTTACAAGCGATTTAGTCTTTTAGGGGCCCTAGTGACTGCTGTGATTCTTATCACAGGATCCATCCTAGTGATTTTGGAAAATATAACTAAACTTTTTAATCCACAGCCCGTTAATGATGAAGGCATCCTCTGGCTAGGAATCATTGCAGTCAGTATCAATGTGCTAGCTAGTCTAGTAGTTCGTAAGGGAAAGACAAAGAACGAGTCAATTCTGAGCCTGCACTTTTTGGAAGATACTCTTGGTTGGTTGGCTGTCATTCTAATGGCGATTATCCTCCGATTTACAGATTGGTATATCCTTGATCCGCTCTTATCGCTTGTTATTTCTATCTTCATTCTAACGAAAGCTATTCCTCGCTTTTGGAGCGCGCTCAAGATTTTCTTGGACGCTGTGCCAGAAGGAGTAGAGACTGGTGATTTGGAGAAGGAGTTGGAGGCTCTGACCAATGTCAAAAGTGTCAATCAACTTAGCATTTGGTCCATGGATGGTCTGGAAAATAATGCCATTATCCATCTCTGTTTAGAGGATTGGGAGCAGATGACGGAAACAAAGAATCAAGTACGTCAGCTCTTAGAAGAAAGAGGGATTCAGAATATTACCATTGAAGTGGACACCAGTCAAAGCAATCATGCGCAACATAAACGGAGGGTAACAGCCTTAGAGCAGCCCCATGGGCATCAACATTAGAAAAGAGGCTGGGGAAAAGTCTTTAAAAGTGAAAAGAGCATAGTATCAGGCATTGAAAAAATTTGATACTATGCGTTTTATTATGTAAGTACGGTGGAACTCAATGAAGCCACAATTAAGAAATATATTCAAGATTAAAGAAATTATCCAGTGGATGATTTCTTCACGAGTATGAAAATTTGAGAACGAGTAAAGCATGATATAGAATTAGATAAATTAAGTGTAAAAGAATATGAGGATCCCTTTAGGGATAGTGGTAAGTAATACTAAGGCCTCTTTAAGAGGCAAGTGACGAGTCAAGAGCAATAAGGCTTGAACAACGTGAAAAAAGCCAGCGTCTTTAGGTGCTGGCTGGTAATTTGGGCTTATAGCCCTGGTTCAAACCACCCGTTAGACGGGTGGTCATGATTATGGGGATATTTACTTCATTTTATCTTGAAATTTAGTTTTTGCCTAGATTCTAATATCTTAATCATTCCTTGTACTTTCTCTCAATGTCAGTCTGGTCCCCAGCATGGTTAGACTGGGAATTTTGCGACCGTGGAGGACTTCCTTGTTAAGAATATCCATACCTGCTCGGCCCATTTCCTCAGTATAGACAGTGATACTGGAGAGGGGAGGATAGACCTGCTTGGTCAGGCTAGTGTCGTTAAAAGAAATGAGACTGACGCGGTCTGGTAGGCTAATTCCAGCTTCTTGAAGGGCACGGAGGGCGCCGATGGCTAAACTATCGCTAGCAGCGAAAAAGGCTGGTGGGAGTTGTTCTCCTAGCTTGTGAATGGCCTCCTTCATCAAGTCATAGCCAGACTGGGCAGTAAAGCTCCCCTGAAAGACCAGTTCTTCATGGTAGATACCATTTGCTTGGGTAATGTCTTTGAAATTCTCTAGCCGCTTATCCTGGATAATTTCTTCCTGGTCGGTTGTTTCCTCAAGGCCCTGTGAGAATTCCGATACGGTTCATCCCTTGACTGAGGAAATGGTCTACAACTTGTTTCACAGCAGTGTAAAAGTCAGTAATAATACAGGTATGACCTAGTGAGAGGGTGTCGCTGTCTATAAAGACTAAAGGTTTTTGGTATTCTTCAAAGGCAGCAATCTGAGATCGGCTAAATTTTCCGATGCAGAGAATGCCAATCACTTCCTCGCTCAGTGTAAAAGGATGGTCATTAAAATAGCGCAAGATATCATAGTCCAACTCTTGGGCTCTTTTTTCAATACCGAGACGAATCTGGTAGTAGTAGAGGTCGTCCAACTCCCCTTGTTCGCTGACCCATTGGATAATGGCAATTTTTTGTTTGGGTTTGTGGGATTCGCCTGTCTTGAGGTGCTTGGTATAGCCCAGCTCTTCAGCAACGGTTAAATATACGGTGTCTGGTTTCTTCTGTAACAGATAGACTCTGGTCGCGATTGAGGACACGAGATACGGTCGCAATAGAGACAGAGGCTAGCTGTGCGATGTCTTTTAAGGTAGCCATAAATCCTCCTCCTTTTAGGTTAGTATATCATATTTTTTTCTTCTTTTTTTACCGATAGTTTAGTAAAAGTTTAGTAAAAAAAGGATTGACCTTGGGCAAATGCCTTGGATACAATAGAAGAAAACGATTACACGTTAAGGTGACTTAACGACAGTCAAAAGGAGAAATTTATATGACACAAGATCTTACTACTGAAGCCCTTCGCAAAGACTTTCTTGCCGTTTTTGGTCAAGAAGCAGACCAAACTTTCTTTTCACCAGGTCGTATCAATTTGATTGGTGAACACACGGACTACAACGGTGGGCACGTTTTTCCAGCTGCTATTTCTTTGGGGACATACGGTGCAGCTCGCAAGCGTGACGACCAAGTCTTGCGTTTCTACTCAGCCAACTTTGAGGACAAGGGTATCATCGAAGTGCCTCTTGCTGACCTCAAATTTGAAAAAGAGCACAGCTGGACCAACTATCCAAAAGGGGTTCTTCATTTCTTGCAAGAAGCTGGACATGTGATTGACAAAGGGTTTGATTTTTATGTTTATGGGAATATCCCAAATGGAGCTGGCTTGTCATCATCAGCATCTTTGGAACTCTTGACTGGTGTTGTGGCAGAGCATCTCTTTGGTTTAAAACTAGACCGTTTGGATTTGGTTAAAATCGGAAAACAAACAGAGAACAACTTTATCGGAGTAAACTCTGGTATCATGGATCAGTTCGCTATCGGTATGGGTGCTGACCAACGTGCTATTTACCTGGATACCAACACTTTGGAGTACGACTTGGTGCCACTTGATTTAAAAGACAATGTCGTTGTTATTATGAATACCAACAAACGTCGTGAGCTGGCGGACTCTAAATACAATGAACGCCGTGCTGAGTGTGAAAAAGCTGTGGAAGAATTGCAAGTTGCCTTGGATATTCAGACCTTGGGTGAATTGGATGAGTGGGCCTTTGACCAATACAGCTATCTGATTAAAGATGAAAATCGCTTAAAACGTGCTCGCCATGCTGTGCTTGAAAACCAACGTACCCTTAAAGCTCAAGCAGCACTTCAAGCAGGTGATTTGGAAACATTTGGTCGCTTGATGAATGCGTCACACGTTTCTCTAGAACATGACTATGAAGTAACTGGCCTAGAATTGGATACTCTTGTTCACACAGCTTGGGCTCAGGAAGGTGTTCTTGGTGCTCGTATGACAGGGGCAGGATTTTGGTGGCTGTGCCATTGCCTTGGTGCAAAAAAAGATGCTGTTGAGGGCCTTTAAAGCAGCTGTTGGCAAAAGTACTACGAGGAAGTCGTTGGATATGCTCCAAGCTTTCTATATCGCTGAAGTTGCAGGTGGCACTCGCGTCCTTGACTAGTCAAAAGGAGGCTCTATAGTGACCTTAGTAGATAAATTTGTAACACACGTCATTTCTGAAAGTTCATTTGAGGAAATGGATCGAATCTACCTAACCAATCGTGTTTTGGCGCGAGTGGGTGAAGGTGTTTTGGAAGTTGAGACTGATCTAGATGAGTTGATTGACCTCAAGGACCAGCTTGTCGAGGAGGCGGTTCGATTAGAGACGATTGAGGATAGTCAGACTGCGCGTGAAATTCTCGGTGCTGAATTGATGGACTTGGTGACCCCTTGTCCAAGTCAGGTCAATCGTGACTTTTGGGCAACTTATGCCCAATCTCCTGAGCAGGCAATTGCGGACTTCTACCAACTTAGCCAGAAAAATGACTACATCAAACTCAAGGCCATTGCTAAAAATATCGCTTATCGTGTACCATCTGACTACGGAGAACTTGAGATTACCATCAACCTCTCTAAGCCTGAAAAGGATCCAAAGGAGATTGCGGCAGCCAAGTTGGTGCAAGCTAGCAATTATCCCCAGTGTCAGCTCTGTCTAGAGAACGAAGGCTACCATGGTCGGGTTAACCATCCAGCTCGCAGCAATCACCGCATTATCCGTTTTGAAATGGCGGGTCAGGAGTGGGGCTTCCAGTATTCGCCCTATGCTTACTTTTAATGAGCACTGTATTTTCTTAGATGGCCAGCATCGTCCCATGACGATTAGCCGTCAGAGTTTTGAGCGTCTACTGGCTATTGTAGAGCAGTTTCCAGGATATTTTGCGGGTTCAAATGCGGACTTACCAATTGTGGGGGGCTCTATTCTAACTCATGACCACTATCAGGGAGGCCGTCACGTATTTCCTATGGAATTGGCTCCCTTGCAAAAGACTTTCTCTTTTACTGGTTTTGAGCAGGTCAAGGCTGGAATTGTTAAGTGGCCTATGTCAGTGCTACGTTTGACTTCGGCTTCCAAAGAGGATTTGATCAACTTGGCTGATAAGATTTTGCAGGAATGGCGTCAGTATTCAGATCCTCAAGTGCAAATTTTAGCAGAAACAGACGGGACACCACACCATACCATTACACCCATTGCCCGTAAACGCGATGGACAGTTTGAGTTGGACTTGGTCTTGCGGGACAATCAGACATCGCCAGAGCATCCTGATGGTATCTATCATCCCCACAAGGATGTCCAACATATCAAGAAGGAAAATATCGGCTTGATTGAGGTCATGGGCTTGGCTATCTTACCACCTCGTTTGAAAGCAGAAGTGGAGCAAGTTGCAAGCTATCTTGTAGGAGATGATGAAGCAGTTGCACCTTATCATCAGGAATGGGCAGACCAGCTTAAAGCCCAACATCCGTACCTAGCAGATAATGAAAAAGCCCTTGAGATCGTCAAGGACTCTGTGGGCGCTATTTTTGCACGTGTTCTGGAGGACGCGGGGGTTTACAAGCAGACGGAACAAGGACAGGCAGCCTTTATGCGCTTTGTAGAACAGGTTGGAATTTTGCCAGACTAGGATCTTTCTCCTTGCACAGTCCTATAAAAAGTAGTATCATAGTGTCGTTTGAACTATCAGGAGGAAACGATGAAAGATTTTCATTTTGACGCTATATCTGCCTTTGAAAATTACGAAATAGAAAAAATGAGAGATGGTCATGTTGTGGTGACGACGAAAGTGGTGGACTCGTCGCTCAACTACTATGGCAATGCCCATGGTGGCTATCTCTTTACCCTTTGTGACCAGATTAGTGGTTTGGTGGTTATCTCGCTGGGTCTTGATGGAGTGACGCTTCAGTCCTCTATCAACTACCTCAAGGCAGGAAAACTCGACGATGTGCTGACCATTAAAGGAGAATGCGTCCATCAAGGTCGCACAACCTGTGTCGTGGATGTGGATATTACCAATCAAGAAGGCAGAAATGTCTGCAAAGCCACCTTTACCATGTTTGTCACAGGCCAGCGGTCAGAAGAAAGACAGGTGAGGATATAGAGAAACAAAAAAGAGGCTCACACCTCTTTTTCTTATTTCTTTTTCCGGTTTAATACGGCATTGAGGACAATGGCCAGTAGGCTGGCTACGACAATTCCGTTTGAGAAGAACATTTGGAAGGCTGTCGGCATGCTGACAAAGAGATTACTATTGTTTAGACCTACTCCAGCTGCGATTGATACAGCTGCTATAAGGAAGTTGTGTTCATTGTTAGCAAAGTCAACGCGAGCTAGGATTTGCATCCCTTGAAGGGAAACAAAACCAAACATCACCAGCATAGCACCACCAAGAACAGGACTTGGAATGATTTGGGCAAGGGCGCCAAACTTAGGTAGGAGTCCAAGGAGGACTAGGAAACCAGCTGCATAATAGATTGGCAGACGAGTCTTGATACCTGACAATTTAACCAACCCAACGTTTTGTGAAAATCCTGTGTAAGGGAAGGTGTTAAAGATTCCTCCGAGAAGTACGGCTAAACCTTCTGCACGATAACCGTTGCGCAGGCGCGTGCTGTCGATTGGGTCATTAGTGATATCAGACAAGGCCAGATAAACACCAGTGGACTCAACCATAGACACCGTTGCGATGATACACATCATGACGATGGATGAGATTTCAAAAAGTAGGTACACCAAAGTAGAGGGAGTTGGAACATGGACAAGCGGTGCTGCCGCAACAGGGGAGAAATCAACCAATCCCATGGTAGCAGCAATGGCAGTTCCAACAACCAGACCAATCAAAATGGAGATAGACTTGATAAATCCTTTGGTAAAGATGTTGATCAAGAGGATAATCAGAACAGTGATAGCAGCAAGTAGGAGACTTTGACCAGTTGGCTCTGGAACGTTATTTCCCATATTTCCAATAGCGACAGGAATCAAGGTTAAACCAATCGTGGTAATGACAGATCCTGTTACGATAGAGGGAAGAGATTGGCCACTTTTTGAGAAAAATGCCTGAAATCAGAACCACATAAATCCCTGATGCGATAAGGGCACCAAACATAGCCCCACTACCGTGACTCTGCCCAATCATAATCAAAGGAGCGACGGATTGGAAGGCAACTCCGAGAACGACTGGTAGTCCAATCCCAAAAGTATTTGTTGAGTTGGAGTTGAAGGAAGGTGGCCACCCCACACATGAAGATATCTGTGGAGATCAGGTAGGTCAACTGCTCAGCTGAATAGCCAAGAGCTGTCGCAATCATGATAGGAACCAGGATAGAACCTGAGTACATGGCTAATAAGTGTTGCAATCCAAGAACGGCTGCTTGCGAATGTTTTTCTTGTTTTTGCATTAGAGATCTGCCTCCTTAAAATACGACCTGACCGTTTTCAAAACGATCCAAAGCGAGCCAGTGATAGAACTGGATAGCCAGCTTTTTCAAGCAAATCACGACCATCTTGGAAAGACTTTTCAATCACGATACCTATCGCTTCAACTTTTGCTCCGGCTTGTTCGATGATTTGGATCAAGCCTTTGGCAGCTTGTCCATTTGCTAGGAAATCATCGATAATCAAGACCTTGTCCTCAGGTGAGAGGAATTTTCCAGCGATGGAAACGGTGCTGGTCACCTGCTTAGTAAAGGAGTAGACTTGGGCGGTTAAGATTCCTTCGTTCATGGTGATGTTTTTAGCTTTCTTGGCGAAAATCATGGGAACATTCAAAGCTTCGGCAGTAAAAATGGCTGGGGCAATACCTGACGCTTCAATGGTTACGACCTTGGTAATGCCAGCAGAAGCGAAATTTTGTCCGCAAAATACCTTCCCAATCTCTCGCATCAAGCTAAAGTCAACTTGATGGGTTAAAAAGGAATCCACCTTGAGGATATTGTCCCCCAAGATATGCCCATCCTCAAGGATGCGCTCTTCTAATAATTTCATAAGACCTCCTAAAGTCTAAAAGCCAGTTTACTTGTTGGTTAAATATTTCTATAGTGAACCAGTTTGCTAGTACTATATATTTGATAAAACTAGTACGAGCGAAGCGAGTTTTATCAAATATTTCCCGCCGTAGTGGTATCATAGACAATAATCTTGTTATTGTCTATGACGGGATTTTTGAGAGTAAAATAGTTCGGGGAACTATTTTAGCCTAAGCCTAGAAATGAAAGAGCTAGGGGCTCAAAAATTAGGGATGAAATTCCGAAGGAAGTTGCTCCCGTCCGCACTAATTAAGGGAAATATTAAAAATATTTAGTTTACACTTAAAGGCGTGCTTTAACAAAAATATTCAAAAAGGACCTACTTAATCCCCTAAGTAAGTCCCCAAAATAGGCATGGCCAAAACCATACCTTCAGCTGACATACTCATTGTTAGGTGTTCCGGCACCTTGTAGAAACGTCGTGCCAATTCACGACATAAACAAGTAAAATGATATTCAATTTTAAATAGGCTGCTGCCAATGTTTTTATTTTACACCAATTAGCTTTATAAATCAAATATTTTGTTAGTAAATAGATCATAAAAGCGAACGAATAAAAGGCTGCAACGCTAGAAAGTATTGTAGCCTTTTGTTCTTTTATTCGCTAAATCTTAAAAAATAGCCATCGGGATCCAAGACTGCAAATTCGTGAGGATAGATATAATGATCCCCAACACGAAATGTTCTCTTGGTCAGCGGACGATGGATAGGATAGTCAGCTTCCAGCAGTTTTTGGTGGAGCTGAGGGACATCTTCAATGCCAAAGGAAATATTGACACCGCGCCCGAAAGGATAGGTTAGTTGGGCTAATTCTTCTGTACTGCCTTCTTCTAGCATAAGTTGGCAGTCTTCAAGTGAGAGGAAGAGAAATTTCTCCTCTGGACGCTCGTATTCGACAGAAAATCCCAGCAAGTCGCAGTAGAAGTGGCGTGACTTTTCGAGGTCAGATACTACAAATTCAGGAATGACAGCTTGATAGTCCATTAGCTTTCTCCTTAGAGTTCAATTTCCAATACAATCGGCGTATGGTCTTGACGCGCACCCGAGTCAATCATGTCAGACTTGGTCACCTTGTCAGCCACGCGGTTGCTAGTGAGCCAGTAGTCGATTCTCCAGCCTGTATTGTTGATTTTAGAAGTCTTACTGCGTTGCGCCCACCAAGTGTAACATTCAGGCACATCGCCGTGAAGATGACGGAAGGTGTCGGTAAATCCAGTTGCCAAGAGGTTGGTAAAGCCAGCACGTTCTTCGTCTGTAAATCCTGGTGAACGGCGGTTGCTGGCAGGATTTGCAAGGTCGATTTCCTTGTGGGCTACGTTGTAGTCACCCGTCGCAAGGACTGGTTTTTCTTTGTCTAACTCAGCTAGATACTCAGCATATTTGACATCCCAGACTTGACGGTCACCCAAGCGTTTGAGTCCATCGCCAGCATTAGGTGTATAGACCTGGGTGACGAAGAAGTCGTCAAATTCCAGCGTAATAATGCGACCTTCCAAGTCCATGGTAGACGGAGCACCGATTTCTGGGAAGCTAATCGTTGGTGTGAGTTCTTTCTTATAAAGGAACATGGTTCCAGCATAGCCTTTACGAGCAGGTTCTTGGGAAGAACGCCAAGTATTTTCATACCCTGGAAAGAGTTCTTCGAGAACTTCCAGATGTTTTTTTGTAGGACCCTTGGCAGAAAGCTTGGTTTCTTGGATAGCGATGATATCAGCATTTTCAGCGACCAAGGTTTGTAGGACTTCTTGGGACAATTTTGCGCGAGCTGAGTCACTAGTTAGGGCTGCATTGAGGGAATCAATATTCCATGAGATGAGTTTCATAAAGTTACCTTTTTCATTCAGATTATAGATTTTATTATACCAAAAAAAGGTCTATTTCCCCAACGTATGGCTTGAAAAATCACTCTCTTTCGTTTATAATTAAGAATGATTTTATGAAAGGGAGTGAAAATAAATGAAATTTTACTCATATGACTATGTGCTTAGCCAAATCAGTCAGCAAAATGGAATCATGATTGGCTTTGGAATTGTTCTCCTAGCTATCACAGGATTTTTTGCCTTTAAGGCCTATCGAGATAAAAAGGGGACTAAGTTTCGGGAATTGGTCATGATTTTGGCCTTGACCTTAGTGGCCATGCTTTTAGTGACAATTTCAAAATACCAGACCAATCAAGCCTCTAACAATCAATTTCAAACCTCCCTTCATTTCATAGAGGTTGTTTCCAAAGACTTGGGAGTGGATAAATCAGAAGTCTATGTCAATACTTCTGCAGCCACTGATGGAGCGCTTGTCAAGGTAGGTTCAAATGTCTATCGTGCCATGAACGGGAGCGAACCAGACAAGTATCTTTTAGAGAAATTAGAATTGCATCAAACAGACGCTATTGAATTGGTGGAGGTAAACAAATGACACTCAATTATATGGAAATTTTAATCAAACTGGCCTTGGGGCTCTTCTCGCTTGTTTTTGTTATCAATGTGACAGGAAAGGGGAACCTAGCACCTAACTCTGCGACAGACCAAATTCAGAACTATGTTCTTGGTGGTATCATCGGTGGGGTGATTTACAATAGTTCTATCAGCATTCTCCAGTATGCAGTGATTTTGATGATGTGGACGATTTTGGTCTTGACCCTCAAGTGGCTCAATAACAATGTTCGTTTTGTCAAACGCTTGATTGATGGAAAACCAACTCTCCTTATCAAAAATGGGCAGATTGACCCAGAAGCCTGTCGTTCAGTTGGTTTGTCTGCAGCAGAGTTGCTCTCAAACTTCGTAGCCAAGGGATTTTCCAGATGAAACAGGTCAAATGCGCTGTGCAGGAGCAAAATGGCCAACTCATCGTGGTCCAAATGGGGGATGAAAATCCTAAGTATCCAGTTGTGACTGACGGTGTGATCCAAGTCGATGTTTTGGAATCGATTGGCCGTAGCGAAGAGTGGCTGCTTGATAATCTAAGCAAACAAGACATGACAATGTGGCCAATATCTTTATCGCTGAGTATGACAAGGGTGCCGTCACAGTTGTAACCTATGAATAAGAAAAACCTGGGGTCTTGGCCTCAGGTTTCTATTTGCAATCAGAAAGGGATTTTATGTCCATTATTCAAAAACTCTGGTGGTTTTTCAAGTTAGAAAAACGCCGTTATCTAGTCGGGATTGTGGCCTTGGTCTTGGTTTCCGTCCTCAATCTCATTCCCCCCATGGTCATGGGGCGAGTAATTGACGCCATAACTGGGGGACAATTAACCCAGCAGGACCTCCTTCTTAATCTATTTTATCTACTGCTGGCAGCCTTTGGGATGTACTATCTGCGCTATGTTTGGCGCATGTATATCCTCGGGACATCCTATCGTCTGGGGCAGATTATGCGCTCTCGCTTGTTTGAGCATTTTACTAAGATGTCGCCAGCCTTTTATCAGACCTATCGGACGGGAGACTTGATGGCACACGCCACCAATGATATCAATGCCTTAACCCGTTTAGCGGGTGGCGGAGTCATGTCAGCAGTGGATGCTTCCATCACGGCGCTGGTGACTTTGCTGACCATGCTTTTTAGCATTTCATGGCAAATGACCTTGGTTTCCATTCTGCCTTTGCCTTTTATGGCTTATGCGACTAGTCGTCTAGGGAGAAAGACCCACAAGGCCTTTAGTGAATCACAAGCTGCCTTTTCTGAACTCAATAACAAGGTGCAGGAGTCTGTATCGGGTATCAAGGTGACCAAGTCTTTCGGTTATCAGGCGGATGAGTTGAAGTCCTTTCAAGCGGTCAATGAATTGACCTTCCAAAAGAATCTCCAAACCATGAAATACGATAGTCTCTTTGACCCCATGGTTCTCTTGTTTGTTGGTTCATCCTATGTTTTAACCCTTTTGGTCGGTTCCTTGATGATTCAGGAGGGGCAAATCACAGTTGGAAATCTGGTTACCTTTATCAGCTACTTGGATATGCTGGTTTGGCCTCTTATGGCAATTGGCTTCCTCTTTAATATCACTCAGCGAGGCAAGGTTTCTTACCAGCGGATTGAGGAACTTTTGTCTCAGGAATCACCTGTAAAAGACCCTGAGTTTCCTCTGGACAGTATCGAAAATGGACGTTTGAAGTACGCCATTGACAGCTTTGCCTTTGAAATGAGGAGACACTGACGGATATTCACTTTAGTTTAGAAAAAGGACAAACCCTAGGCTTGGTCGGTCAGACAGGCTCTGGAAAAACATCCTTGATTAAGCTCCTCTTGCGTGAATACGATGTGGATAAGGGAGCTATTTACCTAAACGGTCACGATATTCGGGACTATCGTCTGACAGACCTTCGTGGTCTCATGGGCTATGTTCCTCAGGACCAGTTCCTCTTTGCGACCTCTATCTTAGACAATATCCGCTTTGGCAATCCTAACTTGCCTCTTTCAGCAGTTGAGGAAGCGACCAAGCTAGCTCAAGTTTACCAAGATATTGTGGACATGCCTCAGGGCTTTGATACGTTGATCGGTGAAAAGGGAGTCAGTCTTTCAGGTGGTCAAAAGCAACGTCTGGCCATGAGTCGGGCTATGATTTTAGACCCTGATATCTTGATTTTAGATGATTCCTTGTCCGCCGTGGATGCCAAGACGGAGTATGCCATCATCGACAATCTCAAGGAGACGCGGAAGGGTAAGACAACTATCATCACGGCCCATCGCCTCAGTGCAGTTGTCCATGCAGATCTGATTTTGGTTCTGCAAAATGGTCAAATTATCGAACGCGGTACACACGAAAACCTGCTAGCTTTAGATGGCTGGTATGCCCAAACCTACCAGTCTCAGCAGTTGGAAATGAAAGGAGAAGAAGATGCAGAATAAGAAAGAACAATGGGCTGTATTGAAGCGCTTGATGTCTTATCTCAAGCCCTATGGCCTCCTGACCTTTTTGGCACTCAGTTTTCTCCTTGCGACGACAGTCATTAAAAGTGTCATTCCCCTTGTAGCTTCCCACTTTATCGACCAGTACCTCAGCAATCTTAATCAATTGGCCGTGACCGTTTTGCTGGCCTACTATGGTCTTTATATCCTGCAAACTCTGGTTCAGTATATCGGCAATCTTCTCTTTGCGCGGGTGTCCTACAGTATTGTTAGGGATATTCGTCGCGATGCCTTTGCCAATATGGAGAAACTCGGCATGTCTTATTTTGACAAGACGCCAGCAGGATCCATCGTTTCTCGTTTGACCAATGATACCGAGACCATCAGTGATATGTTTTCAGGGATTTTATCCAGCTTTATTTCAGCAGTTTTCATCTTTCTGACGACTCTCTATACCATGTTGGTGCTGGATTTTCGTTTGACAGCTTTAGTCCTGCTCTTTCTACCCTTGATTTTTCTGTTGGTCAATCTCTATCGGAAAAAATCAGTGAAAATCATCGAAAAAACCAGAAGTCTCTTGTCAGATATCAATAGTAAGCTGGCAGAAAATATCGAGGGAATCAGGATTATCCAGGCCTTTAATCAAGAGAAGCGCCTGCAGGCAGAATTTGATGAGATTAACCAAGAACACTTGGTTTATGCCAACCGTTCTGTAGCCTTGGATGCCCTCTTTTTGAGACCTGCTATGAGTTTGCTGAAACTCCTAGGCTACGCCGTTTTGATGGCTTACTTTGGTTACCGTGGTCTGTCTATCGGGATAACGGCCGGAACCATGTATGCCTTTATCCAGTACATCAACCGTCTTTTTGATCCCCTGATTGAGGTGACGCAAAACTTTTCAACCCTTCAAACGTCCATGGTGTCTGCAGGCCGTGTCTTTGCCTTGATTGACGAAACGACCTATGATCCTCTTCAAGAAGATGGGAAAGCCAAAGTCCAAGAAGGCAATATCCGTTTTGAACATGTCTGTTTCTCATATGACGGTAAACATCCGATCCTGGATGACATTTCCTTTTCAGTTAAGAAGGGTGAAACCATTGCCTTTGTAGGACATACAGGTTCCGGGAAATCTTCCATTATCAATGTCCTCATGCGCTTTTATGAATTTCAGTCGGGGCGAGTTCTCTTGGATGATGTGGATATCCGAAACTATAGCCAGCAAGAATTGAGAAAAAATATCGGTCTAGTCTTGCAGGATCCCTTCCTCTATCATGGGACTATTAAGTCCAATATCGCCATGTACCAAGAGATCAGCGATGAGCAGGTAAAGGATGCAGCTGCCTTTGTCGATGCGGATTCCTTTATTCAAGACCTTCCTCTGGGCTATGATGCTCCTGTTTCCGAGCGTGGTTCGAGCTTTTCTACTGGACAGCGCCAGCTTCTTGCCTTTGCTAGAACAGTCGCCAGTCAGCCTAAAATCCTAATTTTGGATGAAGCGACAGCCAATATTGACTCGGAAACAGAAAGTTTGGTTCAAGCTTCTCTGGCTAAAATGAGACAGGGGCGGACGACCATTGCTATTGCTCATCGCCTTTCGACCATCCAAGACGCCAACTGCATCTACGTCTTGGACAAGGGGCGTATCATCGAGAGTGGAACCCATGAGGAACTCTTGGCCTTGGGAGGAACCTATCACAAGATGTATAGCTTGCAGGCTGGAGCTATGTCCTAATACTCTTTGGAAATCTCTTCAAACCATGTCAGCTTTATCTGCAACCTCAAAGCTGTACTTTGATTTTCATTGAACATCAGAAGGAAATCCTTCAAATTACAGATTTCTTGCACCGCCTTTTCCATTTTGTGGTATAATGAAAAATGTTGACAAATAGTATAATAAAAACAAAGGAGAAACAGCATGCTGAAATGGGAAGACTTGCCCGTGGAAATGCAATCAAGCGAGGTTGAGTCTTATTACCAGCTTGTCTCTAAAAGGAAGGGTTCGCTGATTTTCAAGCGTTTCCTGGATTGGGTTCTGGCCCTGTTTTTGCTAGTTTTGACTTCTCCCATCTTTCTTATCTTGAGCATTTGGATCAAGTTGGATAGCAAGGGACCAGTCATTTACAAGCAAGAGCGCGTGACCCAGTACAACCGTCCGTTCAAGATTTGGAAGTTCCGTACTATGGTAACGGATGCGGATAAAAAAAGGAAGTCTGGTGACTTCTGCTAACGATAGCCGTATTACCAAAGTGGGGAATTTCATTCGCCGTGTGCGTTTGGACGAACTACCTCAGCTGGTCAATGTCCTTAAAGGCGAGATGTCCTTTGTAGGGACCCGTCCTGAAGTGCCACGTTACACAGAGCAGTACAGCCCTGAAATGATGGCGACCTTGCTCTTGCCAGCAGGGATTACCTCTCCAGCCAGCATCAACTACAAGGATGAGGATACGATCATCAGTCAAATGACGGAGAAAGGTCTGTCAGTTGACCAAGCCTATGTAGAACATGTTCTTCCTGAAAAGATGCGCTATAATCTCGCCTATCTCCGAGAGTTTAGTTTCCTTGGAGACATTAAAATCATGTTTCAAACCGTGTTTGAAGTACTAAATAAAGTAGTCATGAGAAAATGAGTACAGATAAAAGGAGCAAATCAATGCCAAATTACAATATTCCATTTTCACCTCCCGATATTACCGAAGCTGAAATTGCTGAAGTAGCGGATACCCTTCGTTCTGGTTGGATCACAACAGGTCCGAAGACAAAAGAACTGGAGCGCCGCTTGTCTCAATACACACAGACACCTAAGACTGTCTGCCTCAACTCTGCGACAGCCGCTCTTGAGTTGATTTTGCGTGTTTTGGAAGTGGGACCTGGGGATGAAGTCATCGTTCCAGCTATGACTTATACAGCTTCATGTAGTGTTATCACACACGTAGGAGCGACACCTGTCATGGTGGATATTCAAGCAGATACGTTTGAGATGGACTATGACTTGCTTGAGCAAGCCATCACTGAAAAGACTAAGGTGATTATTCCGGTTGAGCTTGCAGGGATTGTTTGCGACTATGATCGTTTGCTCCAAGTGGTGGAGAAGAAACGGGACCTCTTTACAGCTGCTAGCAAGTGGCAAAAAGCCTTTAACCGTATCGTAATTGTCTCAGATAGTGCCCATGCTTTGGGATCTACTTATAAAGGACAACCAGCTGGATCTATCGCTGACTTTACTTCCTTCTCATTCCACGCCGTTAAGAACTTTACAACGGCTGAGGGAGGAAGTGCGACTTGGAAAGCCAATCCAGCGATTGATGACGAAGAGATGTACAAGGAGTTCCAAATCCTTTCCCTTCACGGTCAAACAAAGGATGCTCTTGCCAAGATGCAATTGGGTTCATGGGAGTACGATATCGTCACACCAGCCTACAAGTGCAATATGACCGATATCATGGCTTCGATTGGTTTGGTACAATTGGACCGTTACCCAGCTTTGCTACAACGTCGTAAGGACATCGTGGACCGCTATGATCGTGGTTTTGCAGGTTCTCGCATCCGTCCATTGGCACACAAGACTGATACTGTTGAATCTTCACGCCACCTCTACATCACCCATGTAGAAGGAGCAAGTTTAGAAGAACGCAACCACATCATCCAAGAATTGGCCAAAGCAGGAATTGCAAGTAATGTACACTATAAACCGCTTCCTCTCCTGACAGCCTATAAGAATCTTGGTTTCGATATGGCAGATTATCCAAGAGCCTATGCCTTCTTTGAAAATGAAATTACGCTTCCTCTTCATACAAAATTAAGCGATGAAGAAGTTGATTACATCGTTCAGACTTTGGTGAGAATTTCTGAAGAAATCCTCGGTTCTGGAAAAAAATAATAAAAAATCTTGACAAAAAGCGGACAATAGCATATAATATTCTCAACAAATCAGAAAAGTAACTATGTTTGATCTTCAGGGAGCCTGTGGTGATTGTGAACAGGTGGTTGGAAGTAGTGAAAGTGGGCTGATTTTAAAAATGAATTTGAAACAATGAAAATTCGGTGCGCACACCTTACAGTGCAACTTGTTGTTAGACAAGGCAGAGATGTAAAGGGGAATAGTCCCTTTATAATTGAGGTGGCACCGCGTTACCAACGCCCTCACATGGAAGTAGATTCTGTGTGTGGGCTTTTTTCTTTCGGTCATTTTGTTTATCTTTTATTAGGGCGTTAAGTCGCTTTGATGAACTTGAGTTCTATCTGCAGCTCCTTGCCTACTACTAAAAGCAAACAAAAAGCCGAATTAATATGGAAAGAGGAAAAATTTTATGACAACTAAAGGTTATTTTGGACAATTTGGTGGTAGTTTTGTACCGGAGCCGATTCAAGCTTTGTTGGATGAGTTGGAAGTGACATTTGACAAGTACAAGGATGATCCAGAGTTTTTGGCAGAATTTCGCCATTACTTGAAGGATTATTCTGGTCGCGAAACACCGCTTTATTTTGCGGAAAGTTTGACAGAGCACCTAGGTGGAGCTAAGATTTATCTCAAGCGCGAAGATCTTAACCACCTTGGTTCTCACAAGCTCAACAATGTTCTAGGTCAAATCCTTCTTGCCAAACGTATGGGCAAAAAACGAGTGATCGCAGAAACAGGAGCTGGTCAGCACGGTGTTGCGACAGCAGCTGCTGCAGCCAAGTTTGGTATGGCTTGTGATGTCTACATGGGTGCAGAAGATGTGGAGCGTCAACGACTCAATGTCTTCCGCATGGAGATGATGGGAGCGACTGTTCACGCAGTTGAAACGGGGACACGAACTCTTAAGGATGCGGTTGATGCAGCCTTTGGAGCATGGATGAATGACCTTGAAGCCTTTCTACGTTTTGGGATCTGCTGTAGGACCTCATCCTTATCCTACCATTGTTCATGAATTCCAAAAAGGTCATCAGTGAAGAATCTCGCCGTCAAATCTTAGAAAAAAAGAAGGTCGTTTACCAGACTACGTCATTGCCTGTGTAGGTGGTGGTTCGAATGCCATCGGTGCTTTTTCGCAGTATGTGGCTGATGAAGAAGTCAAATTGGTTGGGGTCGAAGCTGCCGGTCACGGACTTGACACAGACAAGCATGCAGCCACTATGACAAAAGGGTAGTGTCGGAATTGTCGATGGTATGAAGACCTATGCAGTCTTTAAGGAAGACGGAGAGCTGGCGCCAGTTTACTCTATCTCAGCTGGTTTGGACTATCCAGGGGTTGGCCCAGAACACGCCTACTTCAAAGATTCTGGCCGCGTAGAATACGTAGCAGCGACAGATGAAGAAGCTGTTCAAGCCTTGCTCCTTCTTAGTAAGACAGAAGGGATTATCCCAGCGATTGAAAGTTCGCACGCCATCGCAGAAGCGGTTAAACGTGCACCGAAACTAAGTAAAGATGAGATTATCATCATCAATGTCTCTGGTCGTGGAGACAAGGACGTAGCTGCTATTGCAGACTACCTAGAAGCTAAAAAATAAAAGATGGAAAAATTACAGTCTTTTCTCTCACAGAGAGCTTGTGGTTGCTGGAATCAAGCAGAGAAAGCTGTAAGGTTGGGTCCATCTGAAACGAGAGAAGAAAACATAATTCTCAAGGGAGTGCCCTTTATCGCACAGCCTGTTATAGGAAAGTTCTGAGACAGGAATGAGAGATAGGAGAAATCCTATAATTGAGGTGGCACCGCGAATTTCGTCCTCACGCAAGTTATTTTGCGTGGGGATTTTTATATATTTATCGTAGATATGGCTATCAGTTTTAAATTATGCTTCATCACTAGATAGATTTCTATAAAATATTTGCTAACGAAGTGAGCATTGACCCGCTATTTCCCGCTATAGTGGTATTCTAGAGAAGCAAAGATGCTTCTCTAGAACGGAATTTTTGAGAGTAAAATAGTTTGGGGAACTATTTTAGCCTGAGCCTAGAAATGAATGAGCGAGGAGCTCGAAAATTAGGTCTTTCATTTCATGGATTTCTAAAATCATCCACTGGATAATTTTACCTCCCGTCCGCACTATTTAAGGGAAATAGAAAAAAGACCAAAAATTAAAAATAAGAAACTGAAAGGGAAATTACAATGGAACGAATCATTCATGGAGATGTCTTATCACCAATCTTGGCTTATATGCGCTTAAAAGGGCAACACAAGGTTATCCTAGAGAGTATTCCGAGAGACAAGGAAACCGCTCGTTTTTCTATCCTAGCCTATAATCCTGTTTTTGAGATTCAGTTTGAAAATGGAGTCCTTTATCAAAATGGTCAAGTGATTGATCGGGATCCTTTGGATTTCCTTTATGAAGTGACTCATAAGAGCCAACACCATTCAGATCTCCCTTTTGGTGGGGGAGCTATTGGCTTTGTCGGTTACGATATGATTTCTCTTTATGAAGAAATTGGCCAAATCCCTGAGGATACCATTGGAACGCCAGACATGCATTTCTTTGTCTATGAGAGTTATATGGTCTTTGACCACAAGAAAGAAAAAATTCATGTCATAGAGGATGCTCTTTATAGTGATCGCAGTCAAGAAGATTTGGAAAAAGCCTTGAACCAAGTGCTTGAGGAATTACGCATTCCTGCTCCAAATGAATTTGAAGATTTGGATCTATCTCCGTTGAACTTCAAACCGCATATCGCTCCTCGAAGTTTGAGGAAATGGTGGAAACTTCTCGTGACTTGATTCGTAATGGTGATATGTTCCAATGCGTGCTCAGCCAGCGTTTCTCAGCAGAAGTTACTGGAAATCCATTTGACTTCTACAGAAATCTCCGCGTGACCAATCCATCTAATTACCTCTATTTCTATGATTTTTGGGGATTATCAAATCATCGGTGCTAGTCCAGAAAGTTTGGTTTCTGTCAAAAATGGTATCGTGACAACCAATCCGATTGCGGGAACGCGACCAAGAGGAGCAACGGATGAAGAGGATAAGGCCTTGGCGACAGACCTGCTTTCTGATGAGAAGGAAACAGCAGAACATCGGATGTTAGTAGATTTGGGACGCAATGATATTGGTCGCATCTCTGAAACGGCCAGTGTTCAAGTCACCAAGTATATGGAAGTGGAGCTCTTCCGCTATGTCATGCATTTGACCAGCGTGGTCAAGGGACGTTTGCTTCCAGAACTCACTGCCATGGATGCCTTGAAAGCTACACTTCCAGCTGGAACAGTGTCAGGAGCACCAAAGATTCGGGCCATGAGACGGATCTATGAACTGGAAACGGAAAAACGAGGCGTATACGCAGGAGCAATCGGCTACTTGTCTGCGACAGGTGATATGGATTTGGCCATTGCCATCCGAACTATGATTCTTAAAAATCAAACAGCCTATGTGCAGGCCGGGGCAGGGATTGTCTACGACTCCATCGCCCAAAACGAATACCAAGAAACCATTAACAAAGCTAAATCTATGACTAGAATTGGAGAACTAAGACCATGATTTTATTGATTGACAACTATGATTCTTTTACCTATAACTTGGCCCAATACATCGGGAATTTTGCAGAGGTGCAGGTTTTGAGAAATGATGATCCCAAGCTGTATGAAGAAGCTGAAAAAGCAGATGGTCTGGTTTTTTCTCCCGGTCCTGGTTGGCCAGTTGATGCTGGAAAGATGGAAGATATGATTCGTGACTTTGCAGGCAAGAAGCCAATTCTAGGTATTTGTTTGGGTCATCAAGCTATTGCAGAAGTCTTTGGTGGAAAGCTAGGCTTGGCTCCAAAAGTTATGCATGGGAAACAGAGCCACATCAGCTTTGAAGCGCCATCTGTTCTCTATCAAGGCATCGAGGATGGTCGTCCAGTCATGCGTTATCACAGTATTTTGATTGAAGAAATGCCAGAAGGCTTTGAAGTTACAGCTCGTTCGACTGATGACCAAGCTATTATGGGAATTCAACACAAAAGCCTGCCGATTTATGGCTTCCAATACCATCCAGAAAGTATCGGAACGCCAGATGGCTTGTCTTCTATTCGGAATTTTATCGAGAAGGTTGTAAAGTGAGGAAACTAGGATGAAAGAGATTATTGAAAAATTAGCAAAAATTTGAACATTTATCAGGTGTGGAAATGACGGATGTCATTGAGCGTATCGTAACTGGGCGTGTAACCGAAGCGCAGATTGCTTCTCTCCTCTTGGCCCTTAAGATGAAGGGGAAACACCGGAAGAACGCACAGCCATTGCACAAGTCATGAGAGGGCATGCCCAACACATTCCAACTGAAATTCATGATGCTATGGACAACTGTGGTACAGGTGGGGACAAGTCCTTCAGCTTTAACATTTCGACAACTGCAGCCTTTGTCTTGGCTGGTGGCGGCATTCATATGGCTAAGCACGGTAACCGCTCGATTTCTTCTAAATCTGGTTCTGCAGATGTCCTTCAAGCCTTGGGTATCAATCTAGACCTCAAACCAGCTGAACTAGGTAAGGTCTTCGATAAAACTGGAATTGTATTTCTCTTTGCTAAAAATATGCACCCAGCTATGAAATACATCATGCCAGCTCGTTTGGAGTTGGGAATTCCAACAATTATGAACTTGACTGGTCCACTGATTCACCCAATGGCTTTGGAAACACAGCTTCTTGGTATTAGTCGTCCAGAACTTTTAGAAAGTACAGCTCAGGTTTTGAAAAATATGGGTCGTAAGCGTGCCATTGTGGTTGCTGGACCAGAAGGTCTTGATGAAGCTGGCTTGAACGGAACAACCAAGATTGCTCTTCTTGAAAATGGCGAAATCACCTTGTCAAGCTTCACTCCAGAGGATTTGGGGATGGAACGCTACGCTATTGAAGATATCCGTGGAGGCAATGCTCAGGAAAATGCAGAAATTTTGCTCAGCGTTCTGAAAAATGAACCAAGCCCATTCTTGGAAACGACAGTATTGAATGCTGGTCTTGGTTTCTATGCTAATGGTAAGGTAGATAGTATCAAGGAAGGAGTTGCCTTGGCTCGTCAAGTGATTGCTAGTGGCAAGGCCCTTGAAAAACTCAGACTGTTACAGGAGTATCAAAAATGAGTCAGGAATTTTTAGCACAAATCTTGGAGCAGAAGGCGCGTGAGGTCGAGCAAATGGAACTGGAGGAAATCCAGCCCTTGCGCCAGACCTATCGCTTAGCTGACTATTTAAAACAACATCAAGACCGTTTACAGGTAATCGCTGAGGTCAAGAAGGCTAGCCCTAGTTTGGGAGATATCAATCTCAATGTGGATATTGTACAACAGGCCCAGACTTATGAAGCGAACGGCGCAGTGATGATTTCGGTTTTGACAGATGAAGTTTTCTTTAAAGGGCATTTGGATTATCTACGAGAGATTTCTAGTCAGGTACAGATTCCGACACTCAACAAGGACTTTATCATCGATGAAAAGCAAATCATCCGAGCTCGGAATGCAGGGGCGACAGTCATCTTGCTCATCGTGGCAGCCTTGTCAGAAGAACGCCTCAAGGAACTGTATGACTACGCGACAGAGTTAGGTTTGGAAGTCTTGGTGGAGACTCACAATCTAGCTGAACTAGAAGTGGCCCACAGGCTTGGTGCTGAGATTATTGGGGTTAATAACCGCAACTTGACCACCTTTGAGGTCGACTTGCAGACCAGTGTGGACTTGGCTCAGCACTTTAAGAAAGGTCACTATTACATTTCTGAATCTGCTATTTTCACAGGGCAGGATGCGGAACGAGTAGCACCATACTTTAACGGAATCTTGGTGGGGACAGCTCTCATGCAGGCAGAAGATGTAGCCCAGAGAATCAAGGAGTTGCAAATTGACAAAGGTTAAGATTTGTGGATTGACGACCAAAGAAGCGGTAGAAACAGCCGTATCAGCAGGGGCAGACTATATTGGTTTTGTCTTTGCACCTAGTAAAAGACAGGTGACCTTGGAAAAGGCTACAGAGCTGGCAAAGCTCATTCCTGCAGGTGTAAAAAAGGTTGGCGTATTTGTTTCACCAAGTCGGGCAGAACTGCTAGAAGCGATTGAAAAAGTTGGTTTGGACTTGGTTCAAGTTCATGGTCAGGTAGCAGATGATTTGTTTGAGGATTTGCCTTGTGCCAGCATTCAGGCGGTGCAGGTGGATGGAGATGGTCATGTCCCCAATTCTCAGGCGGATTATCTCCTCTTTGATGCCCCTGTGGCTGGGAGTGGTAAGACCTTTGACTGGGGTCAACTGGATACGTCTGGACTAGCCCAGCCTTTCTTTATCGCTGGTGGGCTTAAGGAAGACAATGTAGCAAAAGCAATTCAACACTTTACTCCCTATGCAGTAGATGTATCGAGTGGAGTGGAGACAGATGGACAGAAAGATCATGAAAAGATTAGAAGATTTATAGAGAGGGTAAAGCATGGCATATCAAGAACCAAATAAAGATGGATTTTACGGAAAATTCGGCGGACGTTTCGTCCCAGAAACATTGATGACAGCAGTTTTGGAGTTGGAAAAAGGCCTACCGTGAAAGTCAGGCAGACCCAAGTTTCCAAGAGGAATTAAACCAGCTCTTACGCCAGTATGTAGGGACGTGAAACTCCCTTTACTACGCAAAAAAACTTGACCCAGCATATCGGAGGAGCCAAGATTTACCTCAAACGGGAAGACCTCAACCATACAGGGGCTCACAAGATTAATAATGCCTTGGGACAGGTTCTTCTGGCTAAACGCATGGGTAAAAAGAAAATTATCGCTGAAACTGGTGCTGGTCAGCACGGTGTGGCAACTGCAACAGCTGCAGCCCTCTTTAACATGGAATGTACCATCTACATGGGTGAGGAAGATGTTAAACGCCAAGCCCTTAATGTCTTCCGTATGGAGCTTTTGGGAGCCAAGGTTGAGGCTGTGACTGATGGTTCGCGCGTGCTCAAGGATGCGGTCAATGCAGCCCTTCGTTCATGGGTAGCTAATATCGATGATACCCACTATATTCTTGGTTCTGCCTTGGGGCCTCATCCATTCCCAGAAATTGTTCGTGATTTCCAAAGTGTCATTGGTCGAGAAGCTAAACAACAGTATCGCGATATGACAGGTCAAGATCTGCCAGATGCCCTAGTAGCCTGTGTTGGTGGTGGTTCTAATGCTATCGGTCTCTTCCATCCCTTTGTAGAAGATGAGTCTGTAGCCATGTATGGGGCTGAAGCAGCAGGACTTGGTGTGGATACAGAGCACCACGCAGCTACCTTGACCAAGGGCCGTCCAGGTGTTCTTCACGGTTCCCTCATGGATGTGCTCCAAGATGCCCATGGTCAAATTCTTGAAGCCTTCTCTATCTCAGCAGGTTTGGACTATCCTGGTATCGGTCCAGAACATTCTCACTACCACGATATTAAACGTGCCAGCTATGTTCCTGTGACAGACGAAGAAGCCTTGGAAGGATTCCAACTCTTGTCTCGTGTGGAAGGAATTATCCCAGCCTTGGAATCTAGCCATGCCATTGCCTTTGCAGTGAAATTAGCCAAAGACCTCGGACCAGACAAGTCTATGATTGTCTGCCTATCTGGACGTGGGGACAAGGATGTGGTTCAAGTCAAAGACCGCTTGGAAGCAGATGCAGCAAAGAAGGGAGAAGCTCATGCCTAAGACATTAACAGAAAAATTGAATGCTATCAAAGCAGCTGGAAAGGGAATTTTCGTTCCTTATATCATGGCTGGGGACCATGAGAAAGGTTTGGATGGTCTCGCTGAAACAATCCACTTTTTAGAAGATTTGGGTGTTTCAGCTATTGAAGTGGGCATTCCCTTTTCAGACCCTGTTGCTGATGGACCTGTGATCGAAGAAGCAGGCTTGCGAAGTCTAGCTCATGGGACTTCTACCCGGGCTTTGGTTGAAACCTTGAAAACCATTCAGACTGAGGTGCCACTGGTCATCATGACCTACTTCAACCCCCTCTTTCAGTACGGTGTGGAGAAATTTGTCAAAGATTTGGCAGATACAGCAGTTAAGGGCTTGATTATCCCAGACCTGCCTCATGAGCATGCCAACTTTATAGAGCCCTTTTTGGTAGACACAGATATTGCCTTGATTCCCCTAGTTAGTTTGACCACAGGACTTGAACGTCAGAAAGAGTTGATCAAGGGGCAGAAGGCTTCGTCTATGCTGTTGCCATCAATGGGGTGACAGGGAAGTCAGGAAATTACCGTGCAGACTTGGACAAGCACCTGGCGCAATTGCATCAAGTAGCTGACATCCCAGTCTTGACAGGATTTTGGTGTGTCTAGTCAAGAAGACGTAGAACGCTTCAATGCGGTGTCAGATGGTGTTATCGTCGGTTCGAAAATTGTAAAAGCTCTCCACCAAGGAGAGCCAATTGAGGACTTTATCAAACAAGCAGTAGCTTACCAAAAATAATCACGCAAGCAGCAAGTAAGAGGAAAGGCACAAAAGGAAGTCTTTCCTTTTTCTTTTTAGGGTATAAGTTCATGAATGACAGTTGAATATTAGTTTGGGTATTGCTTATGAATGGTATCTATATAGTTGGTGAAATGTTTCAGGAAATGCTTAGGAGATATAACAGTGATGTATTTTCCAAAAGCAAGCAAGGTATTGTATCCCCAATCATTGTCGTTTAACGGATAAGTAATCTCGTAAATATCGCTATTAATAGGTTTTTATGGCATTATAGCCTAAGAGTTCCACAAATCGATCAAGAACAATTTTCTGGACATGCAGGATGACAGGTACTTTGTTTTTCATTCATCCAAGCACCACCATCATAGGGAAGTGGTGTAAAATGTCTTTTTGAAAAAGTATCAGAGAGAGTAAGTTCACTAATTCTAGCAACTTTAAAAACAGAAAAACGCGCTTTATCAGTATCGTAGGCATCCATATACCAACTTCGGTCCTTATAGACAATACGGTAAGGCTCACAATTTTTTTGACTCACCAGTCCTTGTGAATTAATATAGGAAAATTTTATTTTTACTCTACCTCTGATAGCTTCCAATAACTTAAAAATCAAAGTTCGTATTTCCAAGTTCCCTTGAGATAGAGATAAATCAATTTCGAAATCAGAGTATGTATTGGTAGCATTTAATTTCAATATAGCATTGAAAGTAGAGGCATCTTCCAATACTTGATAACGGCTTTTTAAACCAGATTCGATCGAAAGCCTTTCGGATTGGGTCAGGGGAGATTTATCAGTTTGGAAGTCTTCCATAAGAAAAATGCCTCCATTTTTTCCTTTCATTACATAGAGAGGAATGCCTGCAAGAGATAAATCATCAATATCTCTCATAATAGTTCGTGTGCTGACTTTAAAAAGTTCTGATAATTCTTTAGCTGTTGTTTTTCGTTTATTTACTAAATGAGAAATAATCCCCATTTGACGGTCGATTTTCATAATTTTCTCCTTAAATATGACAGATAGTTGTCATATTACTTTTGTTATGATTATACCATAAAGAAAGGAGTTCATATAATGAAACATCAAACTAAACCATCGTTTACCTTAGTTGGCAAGAGTATTTTGATAGAAGGAACTACAGTTCATGAACATCACTATTCTAAAGAGAAAACGGCATTCTATACTCAGTTATTTAAAGAAGGAATGCTAGGAAAATTGATGCCCCATTCTCTAGATAAAAGAGGCTATGCTTTGATAGTTCCTCATAAAGATGGTATACAATACTACGCAGGAGTTGCGGCAAATAATGCTGTGGCAGGTTACGAAAGCATTCTTGTCCCAGAGAAAGATTATTTAGTAAGCTCAGCCAGTGGTGATAAATCAAGACTCTTGTTTGATAAATTGGAGGATAACTTTTTTGAGGGAGAATATAGCTCGCTTTACAATGATGGAATTATCTTAGAAATACTTTTAAACGGTAATCCCATGGATGCAGAAGTTGAGCTTTGGGTTCCCAATTCAACAAACTAATAAGAACTGATAGAAAATTATTATAGTCGCAGCAAGTAAGAGGAAAGGCACAAAAGGAAGTCTTTTCTTTTTCTTTTGCGAAAGAAAGGCTAAAATCCCTGCTGCCGAAGAGAACTGAATCAAGATGAGTAATTCTGTCACACTAAAAACGAGCGCACAAGAAGCCAGAAATAGAAAATCTCCTGCTCCCATGCGGATATCGATAAAATGGGCCATGATTCCGAGGACAAGGAAGAAAATCATAACCAGATTCCAGCCAGAGCAGGCCATGAGGATTAGGTGGAACGTCAGCCAGACTAGTAAGGGATATTCCTGATGGCGAAAGTCGTAGATGCCCAAGGTTGAGCCAGCAGTGATTAGGATGGCTTGACCCAAGGAAATCCAACCCAAAGACCAAGTCAGAAAGAGGAGTCCTAAGCCGAATTCAAAAAGGGCATACCAGAATGGATAGCGAATCTTGCAGTAGCGACAGCGAAAGCGATTGAAGACCTGCGAGAGAATAGGAATCAAATCTGAGGGACGCAAGCGAGTCTGACAGGAATCACAGTGACTAGCCGGTCGAATAATGGATTGCTCAGGAAAACGGTCAATGACCAAACCCAAGAAGGAAGCGAGAATGCTCCCGACAAGAAAAAAATAAAGATCAATCATACTTATCTATTCGTAAAAAATAGAAGAAGTAGTATAATAAAGAAACATTGATAAGATGGTGAGGTCAAGATGACAATTCGTTTTGAAGAAAATGTGAGCATAGAAAATGCTCAGCTCGTATGCCAATGGTCCAACTCCCTTGGCAAATCCTTTCAAGAACAATGGATGGGAACAATGATTCCTTTTCCCTTAACAATTCAAATCTTGCAAGATTTGAAAGGAATCTTTTCAATCTTTGATGGACAAGAGTTTGTGGGGCTTATCCAGAAAATCAGGCTAGAAGACAGGAATCTTCATATCGGGAGATTTTTTATCAACCCTCAGAAGCAGGGGCAAGGCTTAGGTAGCCAGGCTTTAAGAAAATTTGTTAGTTTGGCCTTTGAAAATGAAGACATAGATACTGTCTCTCTAAATGTCTACGAGGCAAATCAAACAGCTTACAACCTTTACCAAAAAGAAGGATTTGAAATCGTTCAAATGGTTGAAACACCTATACGAAAATACATCATGAAAAAGGGCAGATAATATTCACGTGGGGCTAGAGTCCCAAGGATTTTCAAGGATAAAGAAGTTATCTTTCAAAGTTAGAAACAAGACTTCTATGATTTCTTAGATAGAGGAGATAAACATGTCGAGACCTAGAAATACGAATCTTGCTTGCTTCTGTACTTGCCTTAGTTGTTGGTATCAATCTTTATTCCCACCAAGAACGCTTCCAATTAAAGACCTCCTTTGAAGAAAAGGACACTACAGCTGTCTTACAACATTTAACGGCGTCAGGAAAATATGCGTCTGACATGCGAAAAGCAGGCTATATTGTTCCTCCCGACGGTGTCATTCGCTTGGATGGAGGAATTGACTCCATAGGGATAAAAGGAGACATCGATTTGAAAATGTCGAATCCTAGAAGGGATGAAGTCTCGGTTTTATTTGAAACAATGGTAAATGAGGAAAAAATAGATGCCTACTATATTTTAGATCATCATTTAACCCTAAAACGTAGTTACTATTCTCATATTAGGAATCAGAAAAAAGAAAGTGTGAACATCTCTCCAGCCGAAGAAGAACGCCTGTTAAAGATTGTTCGAAAAGAGTTGAAAGCTTTTCTAGATAAGATGTATCAGACTTTGTATGGTTGATGTTACTAGTGGGAAATGGATGCGAGACTCTGTTTAGGATGTCAACGATGATGAGAAAAGGGGAGAAGAATGTTTACAGAATTGCTCTTTATTGTCTCTTTTGTGTTACTTTTACGTTTGTTTAAAAGTAGGCGCTCACGAATGATTATAGGAGTCTTGTATAGTTTGCTGCTAGTCTGGTTTGTCATTTCCGTTTTGAACTATGGCAAATACACTCTTCAACTAGGTCAATCCGTCAACTTAAAAGTAACCCCCAGAACACAAGATTTGGAATACTATTCAATCTTCATCTTGAAGAAAAACGATTCAAGTAAAATTAAATTAACTGGCTCAAGTGTTTGGAGTGAGAGTAATGGTGATGTTTACTATGAAGTAGAGGGACAAAAAATTACAAAAAGCCATGGTTTCGATGAGGAGGATGAAGAACTTCCAAACAATCAAGCAGATATTTATTTAGAAAAAGATGGAGTTGTTGTGAGTTACCAAGGTGAAAAAGTCTTTGATGCCACCAATAACAAGCCCTACACGATAACCATTACCAATGTAGACAACCAACCAGCCCAATTTGAGGCTCAAGTGGTGGATAAATAAGCCAGTCTAGTAGTGTGCAAGCTTTTAAATTTTCTTTCTTTAAAAGGGAGATATTATTTTAAGTAAGCAAAAAAGCCCTGAAACCAGAGACTTTCCTGTTAAGAATTTCTTTTAACGAAAAATGGGAAGCGTGTTTAGAATCCGATCTACAAAAAAAAGAGGACATTTACGGTCCTCTTTTTGACTACTATAATGAAAAGGTCAATTAACGTTTAGCCTTATTTTTCATCTTTGTGAAGCATGTTTTTAACACCTTCAATAGCGCCTTCGACAGCGTCTTTAGCATCTTCAGCAACTTCTTTTACTTTAGAAACAACTTTTTCAGCTGTTCCTTCTTTTTCCATTTTTTCATCGCCGATCATTTTGCCGACACCTTCTTTAATGGAACCTTTTGCTTGGTTTAATTTTTCTTCTGTTGACATGATTCTGCCTCCTTTAAATTGATTGATTTTGACAAGATAAATTAGTGTACGCGAGCATTTTCCTTTGTTTCGCCTTTAACGGCTTCAACACCTTCGCCTACTTTTTCTTGAACAGCAGCAACACCTGAACCGATACCAGATTTCACTTTTTCAAATTGTTCTGAAGCAAATTCTCCTGTTGAAGAAGCCACGTCAGTTACTCGGTCTTGGAGGCTAACTGAATCTGCTTCATGCTGTTCCTTCGTTTTGATATCAACAACATTCACATTGACTTCAACAACTTCTAGATCAGTCATTTTTGTAACTTGTGATACGACAACATCTTTGATTTCTTTGTACAAAGCAGGGACATTCTTTTGGTACTCAACAACAATGTTCAAGTCAACTGCAACTTGTTCTTTCCCAACTTCAACATTGACACCATGAGTGACATTATCTGTATTGATAATTTTTTCTGTTAGATTAGAGAAGAATCCTCCATCCACATCCAAAAGTCCAGGTACTTTTTCAAGTGAAAGACCAATGATTTTTTGGATTACTTTGTCTTCATAAGTGAGTTCCCCTTTAACATTTTGAGAAACAACAGCAACATCTTTTTTTTCTACATTTTTATCTACGTTTGACATACGAGACTCCTTTATTTATTTATTTAAATATTTTTCCTTAACATAGTATCCTGCAAATGCTCCTAAGGCTCCACAAATTAGTACAAATAATGTTTTGAAAAAGCCAAAGGATAAGATAAAGCAAGCGAGAATGACACCTACTAGACCTGCAATAATTGGATACTGGTATTTTTTAAACCATTCCATTTTTTTACTTCCTTACTTTACACGACTAACAGTCTTTTTTTGGTCGTTTTTTTGAGGTTCAACTTCTTTTACTTTAACTTCAAGTTTTTACCTCACGTTCAATACCAAAGAACTGCTTTAATCCATGAGTTATTTCATTCTGAATGACTAGACATCGATTTGAGATGTTGTCTGAGGGAAGAATTTTTCCCTTCAACAGAAACGAAACATTTATTTTTTTGCGGCTATTTACATGGACCGTTGGTTCTTTGATCAACTGATGATCAATGACCAAACATCGAACAAAAGCCTTCGATAGCTGAATTTTTTTAGTTTTTAATGTATCTTCTTGAGTTTCTAATTGAATCTCTAGATATTGTTTAGGATAAAAGAGTATCACTAACATTGAAATTAAAAACTAAAAACAGATAGGACAAGTGTCCCCCAAAAGACATATCTAGCAATCAGGAATTCAGCGTAGAGTTCTCTCCAACTGAATAAGTGGATTCCTAAATCACTGACCTGATGATAATCTATGAGAATAGGAAGGAAAATAGTCAAGATTAAGATACAGAAAATAAGTAACAATATTTTCTTTGATTTTGACATATTAAATCCTTTCAATTGAAAAGCTTTAAACCATAATTTTACCCGTCTATAGTATTAAAAATTATGGCTTATCACTTTAATTTCTTATTAGGTAATGCTTATTTTTTACCAAATAGAAATGAAACGACTGCAACAACAATCACAGCACCAACGATTGACGGAATAATAGCCATTCCAGCCAATGAAGGTCCCCAGCTTCCTAGAAGTGATTGCCCCTACAGACGAACCGATAAGACCTGCAAAAGATATTTGCAATCAATCCCATTGAACCACCTTTTTTAGTGATTGCACCTGCGATGAGACCAATAAGACCTCCTACAATAATGGACCACAACATAGTGTATCCTCCTTTTCTATTTCTAAATCAAAGAATCAATTTCTTTGATTACACTAATTATATAGTATTTCAACTTGGAAACATAATAGTTCGTCTTAAAAACCGTACTGTAAACATGTACTTTAGATACAAATAAATAAGAAAATCTTGATATTACTGAGTTTCTAAGGGATTAGACTAGTCTTTTTATGACAAGCAAAAGTCGTTGTAAGAGGATAAATGCACTCCATGTGGTATAATTGCATGAAGATTGAAAGACAATCCTTTAGTTTATTATAAAGAGAGAAAAGTTATCCATGAGAGATTTATTATCGAAAAAAAGTCACAGACAATTAGAATTATTAGAATTACTATTTGAAAACAAACGCTGGTTTCATATCTCGGAACTAGCAGAATTATTGCACTGTGCAGAACGTTCTGTAAAAGATGACTTGTCCCAGGTCAGGTCTTCCTTTCCTGACTTGATATTTCATTCCTCAACAAACGGCATCCGTATCATTAATACCGATGATAGTGATATTGAGATGGTCTATCATCATTTTTTTAAGCATTCAACCCACTTTTCAATTTTAGAATTTATCTTCTTTAATGAAGGATGTGATACTGATAGTATTTGCAAAGAGTTTTATATCAGTTCTTCCTCTCTTTACCGTATCATCCGTCACATTAATAAAATTATTAAGAAGCAATATCGTTTTGAAATTAGCCTCAATCCAGTTCAAATCACTGGAAATGAAATCGATATCCGTTACTTTTTTGCCCAGTATTTTTCAGAGAAATATTATTTCCTCGAATGGCCCTTTGAAGATTTTTCTGTAGAACCTTTGTGTAAACTGTTGGCACTGATCTATAAAGAAACTGCATTTCCTGTCAATTTCGCCACTCAACGAATGTTAAAGTTACTCCTCGTAACAAATTTATACCGAATAAAGTTTGGTCATTTTATGGAAGTTGAGAAAAATTCTTTTAACAATCAATTGTTAGAGTCTTTCATGCAGGCAGAAGGCATCGAAGAGATTGTAGCGAGCTTTGATTCTGAATATCGTATCTCTCTGAATAAAGAAGTGATAGGTCAACTATTTGTATCCTATTTTTCAAAAAAATGTTTTTTTCATAGATGAAGAAGTATTTCTGAACCATGCAAAAAAACAGACAGCTATGTAAAAAAATCGTATCAGTTATTGGGAGAACTAGTAGATCAGGTATCAAGAGACTATAATCTCCAAGTAGACAATAGAGACAATCTGATTTGGCATCTGCATAATACAGCACATCTGCATCGCCAGGAATTATCGACAGAGTTTATCCTATTTGATCAAAGGTAATACAATCAAGAACTTTCAAAATATTTTCCCTCGCTTTGTTTCAGAGGTGAAGGAAGGAATGGAACATTATCTAAAGACTTTGGAAATGGATGATAGTTCAATGAAGGTCAATCATTTGTCTTATACTTTTATCACTCATAGCAAACACTTGGTGCTAAATATTTTACAAAATCAACCTAAATTAAAGGTTTTGGTCATGAGTAATTTTGATCAGTATCATGCAAAATCAGTAGCTGAGACACTTTCTTACTATTGCAGTAACAATTTTGAACTGGAAGTTTGGAGTGAATTAGAGTTATCCCTTGATGCTCTAAAAGAATCACCTTACGACATCATTATTTCAAATTTTATTATTCCACCTATTGAAAATAAGAGACTGATCTATTCCAATAATGTCAATACAGTCGCTCTCATCTCTTTGCTTAACGCAATGATGTTTATTCGATTAGACGAGTAACTAAGAATAACAAAAAACGCTAGATAGCGTTTTTTGTTTTATAAGGAAAGAATTTTATCTATACTAAACTCAGAATATCCTAACAATCCTGTCATTTTTTAGTTCAGAACAACAAAAAGCCTTGGTTCCCAAAGCTTTTTTATGTTATAAACTCATTAAAAGAACCCCCAGTTAGATTTGGAATATTTTTTATTCTGTGTCATATAAAAATAAATAAAATGAATGGCTATAGCTAGAGCTAAAATGGTTGTTATACTCACTACTATTATAGGATTAGAAGCAAAGATTAAAGAGAGAATCAAGGCAGCCAGATAGAGTGTCGCTTGGACACAGTAGTAACTTTTCGAATAGCGAAGATAGTGTTTGTTATAGGGCCCATTTACTAGGACAGCAGCTTGAAAGAGGCCAAATCCGATATAAGAGAAGCTGGTTGCAAAGAGACGATTAGCTTCAGGATTCAGAAGAAAACTCATCGATACAGTCATCATCATAAGCCCAATGAAAATAGGATAGTGACTGTAAATTAGAAATAGCCCCTTTTGATTAGATTTTTCATCAATAGCATGGTCGAATTGACCAAAATAAAACAAGAACAGAGAAAGCATAATAATGAAATAAAGAACCGAATAAATCGAGAAATTCTCGATTGTAAAGAAGTTAGCTAGCTCCATAATCATCTCTCCAAACGTAATAATGACAAGAAGGGAGATGCGCTCGATTAAATGGGGGAGATTTACCTGGTAATGCTTATCTTTACTAAGCAAGATAATTGGCATAATAAATGTTAGCAGAATACTAGCAAATAAGACAGAGACTCCAACGTAAATAGGAAGAAGAGCTGCTAGATAGACTCCTAAACTTCCTAGACCTGTTATCCATAGAAAACCTTTGATACTTTCCCGTTCAACATTATCGGTTGATTTTCTAAAAAATTCAACCAAATATTGTAAAAATAAGGTAAAGGTTAATGTACCAACAGCCCAACAAAGATAATGAAAAATATTGTTGCCAATCAGGTCCCATCATATTGGCTATAAAGAGTAAAAGTCCCATTTTGATAAACATGATTACCATGTTAAATAAAGAGTTCTTTCCATAGCGATTGGTATAAACGGTTTGAATCATCCATGAATCAGTGAGAACCAAAAACAGCCATGAAAAAAATCAAGGAAAGAATTCCAAGTCAAAAATACCGTTATGAAGATGCTCAATTAAAGTAGTTACTTTTTGAAATTGCAAAAACAAAAAAACTAAGTCATAAAAAAAGTTCTGAAAAATTCTACACGTTTATGTTTAATAAGAGTTGTCATCTTAAGACCTTTCTATTTTTAGAAGTACAATTTATTATAACAGAAAATGATAATGAAAGAGAAGGATATGCTTAAATAATTTCATGTGGCGCGAATGAACTGCGCCACAAAAGTTAGGTTTTTTTCTGTCTAACTTTTTGGGGTGCAGTTCAGAAGAGTGTTCATAAAATTATACCGTTGATATCCATTAGTTGACCAAAAAGTAGAACAGATACACAAAAAAAGCCTTGTAAATCAAGGCTTTTTTTCCTGTTGTATTTAGATGCC